>SESF01002622.1_pt1 | contig 42776 bp, 28 predicted proteins | sample 3171521 | NCBI WGS metagenome assembly SESF01 (sample SAMN10866945, study PRJNA518727) | freshwater metagenome | biome: subpolar coniferous forest; feature: holomictic lake; material: water; isolation source: holomictic Lake 227, 6 m and 8 m depth | place: Canada: near Kenora, Ontario | collected...
TAAAGGTCAGGTCGTGATTATTAATGAAGAGTTGATTTTCTCTACTAACTCCATCATTGATATGACCAGAATTAGAAACAAAAATATCGAGCCATCCATCGTTGTTTATATCAACCATAACAACACCCGTACTCCATTGGTCTTTGTTTTTAAACCCGGCTTTTTCAGAGATATCATCAAATTTGAAATCGCCTTTATTCAAATACAGTTTGTTAGTTCCCATATTTGCTGTGAAGAAAACATCTGCTAATCCATCGTTATTAATATCGCCGATAGCAGCTCCACCGCCGTTATAAAAATTGCGGAAAGTAAAGATGTTAAAGTCCTTCGTGTCAGTAACCGTATTGGTAAAATCAATACCCGTATTTTCCATTAATTGAAAAATCGGTGCAGCATCTTTTTGACCAGAATGCTTACAAGAGAATTGCAAAGTTGCAATAAGCAGGAACAAAATGCCGGAAAATAGTGAACGAGCTTTCATATATAAATAACAAAAAGGTCATTAAAATTAATGACCTTTTTGCTTTCTTGTTTATTAATTAGAATTAATAGCCAGGATTTTGAGTAAGATTCGGGTTAACAGCAAGTGCTGCATTAGGAATCGGGAACAATAAATATTTAGCATCAGTAACAGGCTTAAGCGCATTTGCACTCAAGAAAGTACCAAAACGGATTTGATCTTGTCTTCTCCAACCATCCCAATGGAATTCTCTTTGTCTTTCGTTTAGCAAGCTGATTACACCACCAGCATCAGCAGCATTCTGATCTGCATTCTTCAAAATAACTGAAGTTGCAACAGATGCACCACGCTTAGCACGTAATGAATTTACCAAAGACAATGCAGTTTTTGCACCTGGAGCTGTACCACCTCTTAAGATAGCTTCTGCTTCCATCAAAACTACATCTGAGTAACGGAAGAATACATAGTCATTATCCGGTTGACCATCGTTGTTAGGTTTTGTATCAACAACGTATCTCCAGTAACGAATACCTGTAACTTCTAAGTTAGTACCACTTTCTTGTAAAGCAACCGCTCTAGTGAAAGACAAAGGAGCACCTTTTCTATCTTGAAGAGCAGCACCAGTTACAAGATCGTATTGTTGACCAGCTAAGAAACCAACTGTATTAACTTTTTTAGGGTTAGGCCAGTTACCATCAGCATCTGGGTAGTTAACACCTAAACGGGTATCAGTAGGTTCGAATTTGTCATAAACAGCAGCAAGGGTAGTGAAACCATTCCAACCAGATTTATTTTGGTTGTAGTGGTTTGTTTTGTACCAAGCAGCACGAACGTTACCACCTCTAGATCCACCAATGTTTTGGTTAGTAAAGATGTTCTCTTTACCAATCACATCATTTGTTGGAGCGTAGTTATCCCATACGTTAGCAGAGATTGAATACTTAGAAGATAAACCTTCAGCAATAGCGATAGCAGCATTCATATCAGCAGCATCGAATGTAGGAGCTGCACGGTTAGCGTAAGCACCTTTATTCAAATACATCTTCATTAACAATACATCAGCCGCGTCTTTGTTTGCTTTGTAAGCAGGACCGCCAGCAGAAGGACCGTTAGGTAAACTTGCTTTGATAGCCGTTAATTCAGTGATAATGAAAGAAGCTGCTTCAACACCTTTCAAAACTTTAGGAGCATTCAACAAGTTTTCACCTGCTTCACGGTAAGGAACCTGACCATACAGATCCAATACAGTATACATAGCGAAAGCGCGTAAGAATCTAGCTTCAGCTGCTTGAGAAGCAGATGGGCTAAAGTTTAATGCGTTTGTTGTGTTAAATACAACTCCTAACAAACTATTGAATACATTACCAACTTGAGAGTGGTCAGCATTCCATGTATGTGCGTGGATTACTCTCCAAACACCGTTATCATCCCAGTCACCACCTCTGGTTGGAACCAAAGATTCATCTGAGCTATTTTCTTCCAAAGAAGTAGCAACGTCTTGTGATTGGAAACCCTGCAAACCATCATAGCAGGCTTGTAAAAGCACAGATACGTCTGTACTCTTTAAAAGGATTGATTGCGCTTGATCAGCTGTCAACGATGAGTTTAGTTTTTCGTCCAATTTAGTACAAGACACAAAACCAACACCCACAGTCAGCATCAGAGCAATCGCAGACTTTTTTATATGTTTCATAAATATCATTTTTATAATTTACTCTAAACGTTTAATTCTAATAATTGGTTGTCTATCTTATAAACTAAAGTTAAGTCCGAAGTTGAAAGATTTAGCAGAAGGATAAGGGATATACTCGATACCTAGAGAAGGTACGCCACCCACATTCTTATCTGTATTTACTTCCGGATCAAACCCACTGTACTTAGTTATAATTAACAAGTTAGAAGCAGTGAAGAATAAACGAAGATTTTTGATAACACCAACATTACCTACGTTGTAAGAAGCAGAGATGTTAGCCAATTTAATATAATCTCCTTTTTCTAAGTAACGAGTTGAAGTAGTGATTGGGTTAGCCAAACTTTCTTTAACTGCACCACCAAGTAATGATTTTGCAATGTTTCTAGAACCTAAGTTTCCAATTGGAATCAAGGCATTCAAAGTGTTATTGTAGATGTTGTGTCCAGCAGCACCATTGAAGTTAGCAACGAATGACCATTTTTTGTAAGTCAAATCTGTGCTAAGACCATATAATTGGTGTGGGTTAGGATCTCCAATATAGTACAAAGTGTTACCATTATCAGTGAAAGTACTGTTACCAGTCTGATCAAGACCTTTAAATTCTTTCATGTAGAAAGCATTCAACGGATGACCACTTGCTAAACGTTGAACAGAAGCACCAGATAAACCTTGACCACTAATTGCACCAGTTAATACAGCTGGTCCATTGTAGTTTTCAAGAACGTTCTTCAAGAAAGCAACGTTAAAAGATAAGTTCCACTGAAGGTCTTTTTTCTTAGCTAAAACCGCACCTAATGCAAACTCAACACCATTGTTCTTTACATTACCAGGTAAATTAACCCAGTATTTAGTAGAAGGAGCAGGTTGAATCGCATCAAAGTTGAAAAGGATATTAGTTGTATTTCTGTTGAAATAATCGATGTTACCAAAGATTCTACCACCAGCAGTTTCAAAGTCTAAACCAAAGTCTAACTGCTTAGTGCTTTCCCATTTCAAATCTGGGTTAGCAACGTTGCCAAGAGCAATTGATTGCTGACCAAAATAATATTGAGACTGAGCTGATCCTGGAGGGAATGAAGAGTTACCAGTGATACCATAAGAAGCTCTTAATTTCAAGCTGCTGAAAGTATGGTTATTCTTCATGAATTTTTCATTATTGATATTCCATGCAAAAGCACCTGAAGGGAAGTACCCGTATTTATTGTTAGCACCGAACTTAGAAGATCCATCAGCACGGATAGTTCCAGTTAAGATGTAACGATCTTGGTAATTCAAAACTAAACGACCAAAATAAGATTGTAATTCAGAAGTTGGATCATACCAAGAATAGATATTACGACCAGCTGAACCTGAGTTCTGCATAATGCTTGTGAAATCAACATTACTTTGGTTAGTGAAATCTTTACCAGTCATACCAGCACCTCTATAAACGAATTTCTGATACTCATAACCCACTAAAGCGTTAAGGTTAATTGAGCTAGAGATTTTCTTATGAAAGTCTAAAGTGTGTTGAATAACTTCTGAAGTTAATTCTGCATTAGAATAGTAACCGAATCCAGAACCTTCAATACCAGGGATGGTAATATAAGGTTGTTCACTAGCTCTTCTAACACCTGTTTGGTTGTTTAAACTGAAGTTGAATTTGTAATCCAAATCAGCAGTCAATTTATAACCAACACCAACTGTAGCAAATATGTTTGTGATATCAGCCTGATCATTGTAACCAGCAGACATAGCTAATGGGTTTACAACAGACTCACCTGGAGTGATGTTGATAGAACCATCAGTTTTGTACAATGCTTTGGTTGGATTCCACTGTAAAGCCATACCTATTAAGTTACCCTGGAAACCAGCGTCGTTTGTAACAGGTACACCAATCTCAGTGTTATGAGCAGCCAAAATATTGAAATCTAAAGAAAGTTTTTTGCTCTCTAAGAATTTGTATTGACCGTTCAAGCCGATATTGTATTTTTTCAAGTTTGATTTAAGAACGATACCATTCTGATCAGAATAACCTAAAGAGAAACGGTATTTACCATTTTCGTTACCACCGCTGATTCCCAAATTGTAGTTCTGAGAGAATCCAGTACGGAAGATCGCGTTTTGTGCATCAACATTACTATTCAAATCGCCAGAAGTTAATGCATAAGAAGCTAAAGCAGCTTTGTAACCAGATGCATCTAATACATCATATTTCTTACGAACTGAAGCAACTCCTACTGATGTAGAGAAATCGATTTTGGTTGCACCAGCTTGGCCTTTTTTAGTAGTAATCATTACAACACCATTAGCACCTCTAGAACCGTAGATAGCGGTTGCAGATGCATCTTTCAATACATCCATAGAAGCGATATCAGCAGGATTATAGAAATACAATGGGTTAGCATCTGGAGTTTGACCGATACCAGAAGCACTCAAACCTGGACGAGCATTTCTGCCATCCAAAGGAATACCATCAATTACAAATAATGGAGAGTTACCAGAACGTACAGAACTATTACCGCGGATACGGATAGTTGTAGCACCACCTGGAGCACCACTATTGTTAATCACTTGTACACCCGCAACTTTACCTTGGATCAACTGATCAGGTGCGTTAATCGGGCCTTGGTTAAAATCTTTCGCTTTAACTGATGTTACAGCGCCAGTTAGGTCTTTCTTTCTAGAAGTACCATATCCAATAACAACTACCTCACCGATATTATCGCTAGTAGCAGCTAGAGACACTTCGATTGAAGATTTGTTTTGAATATCAATATTCTGAGTAGCATAGCCTACTGAAGACACTACCAAAGTGGTAGTAGAAGTAGGAACACTAATTTTAAAAGATCCGTCTGCGCCAGTTTGGGCGCCAGCTTTAGAACCTTTCACAACTACTGAGGCGCCAGCCAAAGCAGATCCGTCTTTTGAATCTGTGACTTTACCAGAAATAGTTTTGTTTTGAGCCTGCGAAAATAGCGATAATACGCAGGCAAATAGACCCACGAGTGTGAGTCTGGCAAGCATCTTTACATTCATAAATAGCAGTTTAATAATTAACAAGCGTGTACAAAATACACATTTAATCCCAAAAAAATAAATTGTCACAATTTTGCTCCCCGAGTAGGGCTTAGAGTCAATAATTCGAAGGTCAAGATTCGAACTTTAGATAATAATCAACTCGGCAAGCAACCAAATAACATTTATATCCTTTATCAGGACATGAAAATAGAGTTCCCGCTGCAAGGAAGCACCTTAAAAAAAGATTAAGATGGAGCGCAAACGTTTGCGAAATGCTTTGTTGTTGAAATATAATTCTGTTAAATCTTTTGATTTTTGTTTTGTTCAATTTGATTTTAAAATGATGACGAAATATTAAACAAATTCAATTCTCGTTTTCCAAACTTTCATTACATTAGACTACAATAGAATTTTTGATATGACGAATACTACGCTCAAAAAGATTTCAGAAGTTCTAGGGCTTAGTATATCTACGATTTCCAGAGCCTTAAAAAATCATCCTGATATTTCAGAAAAGACTAAAAAGAAAGTCGTTGAGCTAGCTAAAGCACTTGATTATGAACCTAATGCTAGTGCCATACAATTAAGAACAAAACATAGTAAGATTTTCGGATTGATGGTTCCCACTATTTCTAATTTCTTCTATGACAGCTTCATTGCTTCTGTTGAAGAAGAAAGTAGAAAACAAGGTTTTTCACTCATTATTTTGCAATCGGGCGATGATATTGAGGTAGAAAATGAAAATCTGAAACTCTGCAGACAGAACAGGGTGACCGGTCTCTTTGCCTGTCTTTGTTCTAATACCAGAGATATGAGTGGATTTCTGAAGATGAATGAACTTGAGATTAAAACAGTATTCTTTGACAAAGTGCCCGACATGGACGGCCTGAATAAAGTCTGCATGGCAGATACAAGGGCTGGAGAAATTGCTGCCGATGCAATCATTCAGGCAAAAATGAAAAACATACTTTCCATATTTGGTAATTCTAATCTTTCCATTACCAAAAAAAGAGAATCGGCTTACATCAATTATTTTAGGTTTAAATCACCCGATGTAAAACTTCAAATCGAACATTGTTGCGATACCGAAAATGCAAAACAAGTTGTTCATCAATATTTAAACAAGAAAAATACATTTGATACGATTTTCTGCATGAGCGATGAAATATTAATCGGTGTGATGAAAGCTATACAGGAATTAAATCTTAGCATTCCGAATGATATTTCAGTCATTGCGATCAGTAATGGATTTATACCCACTTTATTTCATCCGCAAGTAACCTATGTAGAAACAAGTGGCTACCAATTAGGCAAACTCGCTTTTACTCAAATGATGGCATGTATTTCAGGAAGTAATGCCCTACAAGAATTAACACTTGAATCAAAATTGGTAATAGGTGGCTCTCTTTAGTTGCGTTAAATGCGAAGCTCTATTATTCGGATAAACCAAAATTGTTACAACAGAAAAGTTACCATTACTTCTGTGCCGTTACCTAAACTGGAATTAATCTTCATTTCTCCATTAAACAATGAGGCTCTTGTTTGTATATTAATGAGTCCAACCCCATGTGATGTGGCAGATTGATCAAATCCAATACCATCATCTTTAATAATAAGAATTAATTTACCTTCTTCTTGATAGAGTCGAATAAAAATATGTTTTGCTTTTGCATGCTTAAATATATTATTAAACTGCTCTTGAATAATACGATAAATGGCGAGCTTTAAATCATTGGATATTTCTTCTTCATTAAAATCGTAAAAATCCTTTTGAACTTCAAATTCAGTAGATTTTTTAGCAATGGTAATAATATGATCTAATGCATCACTTAACTCCAACTCATTTAAAGAGGGGGGTATCAGATTATGCGATAGTGTTCTAATCTCCTGAATTGCCTCTGTAATTAACTTTTCAATATCACGATAAAGAGGCGATTCTATTTTTAACTCCTTTTTTAATAAACCAAGATACATCATTGATCCTGCTAAAATCTGATTCACGTTGTCATGCAACTCTAAACCAATTTCTGTTCTTTCCCTTTCTTGTGCTATGATAACTGCTTCAGCTATTTCTCGAGTTGTACGTTTCCTTTCATCAGCTAATTTCCTTTCTAATAAAATATTCTCAGTCACATCAGTACCAATAGTTAAAACAGCAATTTTATCATTATAGTTAATCTTATGCAGAGCAAGATCGATATAAAAAAGATCCCCCTTATTACTCTTGCATTTTAGTACTAAATTTTGAATAGCCCCATTTTGCATTCTCAATTTTTCGATCAAATCATCTATTTCCATTTGATTGTCAGATTCATAAATATCCCAAATGGACATCGTTAGGAACTCTGACTTAGTGAAACCTAAAATCTGAGCTGCAGTTTGATTCGCATCGAGAATTATAAAATCGGATGGATCAAATATAAAAATGCTGTCAGGGTTATTATCGAATAGATACCGATACTTAGCTTCTGAGATACGCATAGTAGTGCTGATCTTATTCCTTTCAATACTATACCCAATGCTCTTTTGAAGTATTAATGCATTTACATCATCTTTTAGCAAATAATCTTGAACACCCAATTTTAAACTATCTATAGCAAATTGCAAATTGCCAAATCCAGTTAAAACAATAACTGGTATCCCATTTGCCAACTTAATCATTTCAACGATGCTATCCATGCCATTACTATCTGGCAAGGATAAATCCAAAAGAATTATATCGAAATTTGCATTCTGCAAACTATTTATTGCTTCCTGAAGAAGTATATTATGTGTTAACTCAATGCCTGGAAATATCTCATGTAAATATTCATGCACTAAAAAATAATCACCTTCATTATCTTCCACTACTAATATTCTCATAACTAAAGATTTACAAGTAAAACTTATTCAGTCTTACCAAGTGTCTGTTTAAACTTAATATAAAATGTTGTTCCTTCATTGACTTTAGAACTAACTGAAATTTTACCACCCAATGCAGTTACTTGAGAATGAATTAAATACAAACCGATTCCTTTACTATCAGAACGTTCATGGAACCGCTGATATAAACCAAAAATTCTATCCTTAACTCTCTCCATATCCATACCAATTCCATTATCGGAAAATTCTAATATAATATAGTCATCTTCGATTTTGGTTTTCAAATTTATCTGCAATTTTCTTTCTGATGATGCAAATTTGATAGAATTACTCATCAAGTTTAGTAGAATACTTTCTAAATAATTAGCATCAAAAAATATAGAAGGTGCCTCTGAAAAATCAGTATTGATAAGTATTTCTGCACTATTAATTAAGGCCTTTAGATCATGTATATTTCTTTCTACAATTGTTTGAAAGTAAATGAGATTAAGGGCAACATATTTATTTTGCTTAATAAACAATACTTTGATAAGATCATTTAAAGTGTCATTTAATTGAAATGTAGCTGTCTTAAAAGCGCCTAATAATTCCTTAGTTGACTTGTCAGGAATTTTATTCATATCAAGCAACTCAACGATTGCCAATAAATTAGTTAGTGGTGCTCTTAAATTATGAGTAGTTATAAAGCCAAACTGTTTTAAATCGGCGTTTGACTGAATTAATTCTTCAATTAATTCCAATCTTTGCTCCTCTTGATGTTTCCGAATAGTTATATCTCTATAATTTAATACAATTGCTCTTACAGAAGGATCTTCTAGTAAATTATATAAAGTAAATTCAATCCATCGAAAATCATTGTCGTCAACCTGATATAATGCCTCTAAATTTCGAATCTCTCCGGGTATTTTTGAAACTTCAAAGAAAGTTTTAATAGTAATTGATCGATAATCATCATGAATCAAATCAGTTCTAAAATAACCATCAGCATTAATAGGATTAATATTAAAACGTATTTTCCCCAAGGGACTTAAATCGCAAATTTTTCCACTTAACTCAATTAATGCATACCCATCAGCACTATTTTCAACAATCGATCTAAATCTTTTCTCGTTTTTCAGAAATAATTGTTGGATTTTATTTCTTTCGATACTATAGCTAATACTCTTTTGAAGAATAATTGGGGTTACTTCATCTTTTATTAAATAATCTTGAACACCCATTTGCATGGTATCCACCGCAAAGTTTTTATCCGCATATCCTGTTAATACAATAACTGGTGTACCCTCAACCAACTCAATTATTTCCTTAATAGATTCAATCCCATTGCTATCAGGCAATGTTAGATCCAAAAGTATTATATCAAATTTGTTTTGAGTAATACTTTTCTTTGCCTCAGAGAGAAGCCAACTATGCTCAATTATTACATTGGGAAACACCTCATTAAGGTATTCTTCAACTAATAAATAATCGCCATCGTTATCTTCAACTAATAATATGTTCAAATGATTCATCATGTTTTACTTTGGAATACTGAAATAAAACTTACTTCCCTTTCCTCGTGCTGATTCTAGCCAAATTTTACCGTTAAACCTTTCTACGATTTTTTTACAAATAGCCAGTCCTATACCTGTTCCACTATATTCATCTTTATTATGTAGTCTTTGGAAAATGACAAATATCTTTTCGAAAAATTTCGAATCAATCCCTATGCCATTATCTTCCACAATAAAGACCCAATCTACATCCGATTCTTTTGCACTAACTTTTATCACTGGATCTCTATCTACACTTTTATATTTGATTGCATTACTGATCAGATTTTGAAGCAATTGTAACATGGGAGTTTTATCTGCATTTACAGTTGGAAGTTTTTCAACTATTATCGTTCCATTGCATGTCTGTAATTTCATTTTAAAAAGCTCTTGCAATTCGTCTAATATTTCATTCGTATCAACTGGCTTCAATGCAATTGTGAAACTTGTAAGTCGTGAAAATTGCAGTAAATCGTTAATTAAACGTTTCATTCTATTTGCTCCGTCTACTGCTAAGTTTATGTATTTATTAGCTGTGTCATCTAGTTGGGTCTCGTATTTTTTTTGCAATAACTGCAGAAAGCTTGATACCATTCTAAGTGGCTCTTGTAAATCATGAGAAGCTATATATGCAAAACGTTCTAATTCAACATTTGAATTAGCCAACTCTTCTGCTCGTATCTTTAATTTTAAATTCAAATCTTTCAATAAATTTTCTGTATCAATCTGCATTGTAATATCGCGTGTTGCACCGATCATTCTAATAGCTTCCTTAAGTTCGTTTCTTGTTACATATCCTTTTTCAAAGAAGTGTGCATAGGTATTATCAGGTTTTTTAAATCGATAGGTAGAAGTCCAATAAACCAGATTGGGTTCCTTCAAAAATTTTTCCATCTTTTCTTTAACCACCCCCAAGTCATCCGGATGAATTCTAGATTGCCAGTATGTATTTGTTTCGACATTTGTATTATCCTCAGAATCAATTAAAGTGATCATTCCATCTCCTGTTCTATATACTTCATCCTTTAAAATATTCCAATCCCAGATAATGTCATTCGTAGCTTTAGTTACAAGATCGTATCGCTCATTCATTTCTAAAATTTCTTCTTCGAATGTTTTATTTTCAATGATAACTTTTAGAATATTTAAAGCACGAAATAAATTATTTTCTTCTTCTTTATTTGGAAGTCGCGAATCTTTATAATAAACTGCGAATGTTCCAAGAATAGCGCCTAGTGAATTGATAATAAGATAAGACCAACAGGCTTTATAACCAGATTCAAGTGCAAGTACTTTAAAATTCACCCATCTCGGATCATTATTGATATCTGAAACAATCACATTTTGTTTTAGGAAAGCTGCAGTTCCACAAGAACCAACATTCTCACCAATCTTAATGCCATTAATATAAGCAGCGAATTCTGGATTTAGATTTGATCCGGCCCAATTGTATAATCTATCACCTTCTAATCTTAATACAGAACAAGTCATACCTGGATGCAGTTTCTCTAATGCCAAAAGATAGAAATCAATGGTTTCACTTAATATGGTATCTGGACTTGCATTTCTTTCTAATACCTCTTTTTCAAGCTGTTCCAATGTAATTAATCGCTTGGTTTCGGTAATGTCTTTAAAATAAACCGACAACCCTAATTCTGATGGATAAGCACTTACTTCAAAAAGTGTATTTAATGGATCAAAAAAGTCTTCAAAATGTACTGCTATATTTTCGTTTAATGCACGATCATATTCTATTTGTGATTTAGAACCAACTACAGCTGGTAATATATCATAAATTGGTTTTCCGAGAACTTGATCACGCGAAATTCTTAGAATTCTTTCTGCTTCCTTATTAAAATAAGTAAACCTACTTTCAGTATCCACTGTAAAGAAACCATCAGTGATACTCTCTAAAATGATATTTTTTTGATCGTACGCATCTTTTATTTCTTGCTCTATTCTCTTTCGTTCGTTAATAGATCTAAAAAATATGGAAATTCCATCAGCAGTGGGATAAAAGCTTTCCTCATACCAATCTCCTGCCTCTTTAATTTGAATTTCAAAATGTATTGGCTCTTTATCAATTAGAACCTTTTGGAAGTTTTCATGGAAGATTCCTTTTTTTAAAAAAGGATAGGTTTTAAAAATATTCTTCCCAATTAATTCCTCAGCAGATTGTCTTAATAAGTTTTGAGCTGGGGCATTTATATACGTGAAATTAAAATCATTGTCTAAGGCATAAAAGCAATCGGATATACTTTCTAAGATATTTTCCCTTTCGAGTTCCATTTGCTTTTTTTCAGTAATATCTTTTGCAACAGCAAAAATTACTCCTTCTTCAGCAATAGGCACTGCTGTCCAGGACAGCCATTTCATTTCGCCAGTTTTTGTTACAATGTTTTTTTCATAATTCACGAGACTGTGACCTTCTTGGAATTTATCTTTACCTCCAAGGAATTTTTCTTCCAACTCAGGATCATAAAAGCTCGCGATATCTTTTCTTAGCATTTCACTTTCTGAATAACCCAACAAATTAGATACTGCTTGGTTTATCTTTTTAAAATATCCATCAAACCCAATGATACATAAAAGATCAGGTGATAAATTGAAAAAACGATTTAATTCATCGTCAGTCCTAGATTTCTGAATATCTGAACCTATTTGTTTACTAATCCTATTCAATAAATCGGAAGATATTTGCTCGTAAACAAATGGCTTATCGCAAAAGAAATTGAACAAAGCAATTACCCGATCATTATAAAAAATTGGGACGATCAAAACACTGGTTAGTCCGGCCAGATCAGCATTCTCTTTACATAGAAATTCAGATTTATTTATATCGTTGAAATACAAGATCTTTTTCTCTGACCAAGCCCTACCCATTACGCCATTACCCCGGGTAGCAAATTCAAGAGGGAGGGCCTTTCTGAACTTAGCAGCTTTCTCTGTTTTTGACCAATTGGCTTTATATAACATTTTGGTATCGTCTATATTCACTAGCCAAGCCTCAGCATAAGTATATCCGAGATAATTACTAATTTTTTCAATCCCAATGCTTAATGATAATTCCAAAAAGTCATTCCCATTTATAGTTTGAATTAAATCATACAAAAATTCTTTTTCTATTCCTTCCTTCTTGCGTTCTGTAATATTCCTCTGTATAGAAATCCAATGCGTAAAATGTCCGGCATCATTCGCTAAAGGCATAATTGACATATTCGACCAATATACTTCACCATTTTTTTTATAATTCATTACTTCTATCTCACAAGGCTCCCAATTTTTCATTTTTTCTTTTAAACGATCTAATTCAGTCCGTTTTGTTAGTTCACCTTGAAATATTCTAGGGGTTTTGCCAATAATCTCCTCCGATGTATAACCGGTTAATTTAGTAAATGCTTCGTTCACGTACAAGACCCTTGGACCCGGCAAGTCGATAGGCTCGGCCTCTGTAATTAAAACGGAATCTGATGAATTAGTAATAACTGATTTGAATAATCTTAATTGTTGCTCCTCCTTTTTTTGCAAGGAAATATCCTGCATGGCACCAATCATTCTTATACCTTTTCCTTTTGCATCTCGAACAACAACACCCTTGTTTCTAACAAATGCAATTTCACCGTTGGCTTTTAGGAACCTATATTCCTCAGTCCAGTTACTCCCCTTTCCTTTAATCAAGGTATTGATACTATTCAGAATCCTTGGTCTGTCTTCGGCATGTATATGTTCATACCAAACTACGATATCACCCTTATTATTTTGAGTTTCATATCCGAATAATCTAGAAAAACCTTCGCCCCAATATAGCTCATCATTAACAAGGTTTAAATCCCAGATCGCATCAAAAGTTGCCTGTGTAACATATTCATATCGTTCATGGCTATCCTGCAGATTTTTTAGTGCATCTTTAATTTCTGATATATCATGCTGTACCGTCATTCCCGCAACAATTTCGCCATTCTGATTTAGAATTGGAATTGCGGAACACATTACATAAATCTCACCCCGAATAGGATTTTTGATCATGTATTCTTTATTCGATATTTGCTTGCCTTTTAATGCCTGTCTCAAGGGATGGGCTTCAATTATTACTGGCGTTTTAGTGATTGGATCAAATAATTGATAATGATTTTGCCAATTGCTAAGCATAGAACTATTATCGGCAATTCCAATCATCCGATTAAGACCTTCATTACAAATAATCAATTCTCCCAACTGATTTACAAGAGCAACACCATCATTCATTGAATGAATCATTGCATTTAGAAGGACTTCTTTTTCTCGATTTTCTTTTTCGATTTCTTTCGTCTCTGTAATATTCTTTGCAAAAACAGAAATACCTATTTGTTGCCCATTCTCTTTGACTATTGGATTTACAGTGATACTATAATAAGAAAGATGTCCATTTTTTGAAAGACTTTTCTCAAAAGAAAAATGATTCCCCATCCTAGATCTTTCAAGCATTTCGTTTGGGGTGTTTTGATCAGTTCCTGGAAACAAATCCAAAACAGCCCCGCCCACTATTGGAACCTCTCTAAATTGTTCATTACATATTTTAACAAATGCATTATTAAAATTGATCAATTTCAGGTTCATGTCGAATGAATAAACAATATCTGGCATATTGTTTATCAAAGCGAAATAATCAGCCCGTTGTTTTTCCTCTTTATCCTGCAACTGCAATTGCATTTGCTTGGCAAATGGTAGCTTTCTAACTGAAATATACAATTGCTTTTTAGCTGGGTCAATATTTGACCACTCAGATACAAATGACAAAACCATTATTGAACTATCTGAATTATAGCACTCGAATTCGATAGGTTCTAAATTGCCTTCCTTTAATTTTTCAAAAACCTTTTTGAAATTTTTCGTCTGGTTTTTTATCGCAAGACTAGTAAAGTGCTGATTAAGAAGCGAATTTTTATCAATTCCAATAATGCGAGAAAATTCTTGATTAACATCAATGCATATCCCCTTTTCATCAGTTATACAAAGACCAATTGCATTTTTAGACAATAAATTCAATAGTGGATCCATTAGGTAGATTTCAATCTTTAATTGAATTTTTGAGAAGCGCAAATAGAAGTATCTAATTATTAGGGGCAACTATGCGCGTCTAAATATACTAAAAAAATCAAGTTGTATTTTACTAACACTTATTGCATAGCGTTGTTACCTTGTTTTAAAAGGAAACAATTACTATTATAATCTATTCGTCATTTTGAACTAAAAATTCAACTTTATTTACATGACTTGGCATACTGGTCAGCAGCCAGCTTTGACCCAAGTTCTTTTGCAGTAGCTAAATCAATACAAGCACCACTTTTATCAAGCATTCCCATCTTTGCCATTGCCCTACTATAAAAGGCTTCAGCTGATTTTGGATTCAGTTCTATTGCTTTATTATAATCAAACATTGCGGTAGTATTCAGTTTTAAGTTCGTTTTTGCTACTGCTCTATTCAAATAAATATCGGCGTTATTATGATCATGTGAGATAGCAAGATCAAAATCTTTTATAGCCCCATTATAATCATTAAGATTTAATTTTTCAATCCCTCTATTAAAAAAAACATTCGGAGTATTTGGATCCAAAACGATTGCTTTAGTATAGTCCTGCAATGCTCCCTGCGGATCTTTTAAATAAGACCTTACTAAGGCCCGATTAAAATAAATATCGGCACTTCCTGGATTCTGCTCAATTGCCTTATTATAGTCTAATTCAGCACTCTTATAATCTTTTAAATGTCCCTTTTCTATCCCTCTATTGAAGTAAGCATTATTAATCCTTGGATTTAATTCGATGGCCTTTGTGTAATCTCGAATAGCTGCTGGCGCATCATTCATATAACCTCGTGCTAGTCCCCTATTAAAATATAATTCCGCTTTATTGGGAGCTAAAGAAATTGCTTTATTAAAATCTTGGATGGCACCTGTATAATTTCTTAAACCAATATAAGCGAATGCCCGATTCGTGTAAATATCAGTATTTGAACTATCAATACTTATTGCCTTATTATAATCTTGAATGGCACCAGTAAATTCTTTTAAATAGCCCTTTTCAATTCCTCTGTTAAAAAAAATATTCTCAGTATTAGGGTTTAGGGATATTGTCTTATTAAAATCCTGAATGGCTCCTAAATGGTCGCCTAATGCCGATTTTGCTAAGCCTCGCTTAAAATAAATATCTGTATTGTCAAGGTCTTTCTCTAAAGCAACTGAAAAATCTTGTATGGCGCCACTAAAGTCGTTCATCATTGCCCTTTCGATTGCCCTATTATAATGAGCGTTTGGCATTGTTGGATAAATTATCAAAGCCTTATTATAATCCTGAATAGAGCCCAAATGATCGCCCAACATCGTTTTACAATATGCCCTACTGTAATAAATATCAGCATTTCTAGGTTCAAGAGAGAGTGCTTTTGTATATTCTTTAATGGCTGACTTAAAGTCTTTCTGCTCAAGTTTTTCATTCCCACTTGTAAAATAATCTACTGTGGTTTGGGCAAATACATTTTCTGTAAAAATGAATATGCTAATAAAAGCAAAAGAAAATAGTAGTGTTTTCACCAAGAAAAATTTGATATCAATAATGAGAGGCCATTCCCTTCAAAGATATTAAAGACTATTGAAGCAAGGGTAAAAATGCTTAATATGATCCAAAAATTTTGGAAAGAGACTGAACATTGAGTGGCTTTGTAATAAAATCAGTTACCGCTGAAAACGATTTGGCCTTTTCAATATCTCTTGGATCAATGGAGGAAGTATGCATCACCACCTTACAATTGTCAATTATATTTTGCGGCAATTGGATGAATGCATCTAAGAATTCCCAGCCATCCATAACAGGCATATTAATGTCTAATAATATGAGTTGTGGTAAACTTTCGCTTGGTTTTACAACAATTTGCTTCAGAGTTTCAATTGCTTCTGAGGCATTCTCAAAAGAACGTACTTTTTTTTCGGGATAAGCATCCTTAATAATTTCCTGGTTTAAAAAGTTAACCAGTCTATCATCATCAATTAAAAAAATATCGTTTATCAATTCTGCCTTTTTTTTTAAAATGAATTCCCAAGCAATTCAATAAATCGAATTCTACTTAAATGTAGTTAATGATTTAGTTACAAAAAAATTAAGACCTGATAAAGCATTAATTAAAATAAACGACAATCAGCATTCGAATGTATTAACTATTTTATTAATGTTACTATTGCATAGAAATCATCCAGATCGATATTTGAGTCATAAACCAACAGATAAAGACCTTTGATTTTACCACTTTAAGAAAAAGGCACTACATTTATGAAACATTTAAGGAGCAGTGCTATGATTCAACTTGCAATGTGCATTGACGATGACCCCATTGTATTAATGCTGAACGATTTGATTTTAAGGGAACAATCATTTTGTCAAACTTTGATAAAAATAGATAAAGCCGAAACAGCCTTAGACTATTTTGAAGAGCAATCAAAACTTCCTGAAGATAAACAGGCAATACCAGCTTTGATTTTTCTTGACATCAATATGCCTGTTATGGATGGCTGGGAGTTCTTAGAAGCCTTTACGAATCGATTCCAAATTTTTCATGAAAAGATAAAAGTGATCATTTTATCATCTAGTGTGAATCCTGCAGATCTAGAAATGACAGAAAATCATCCTTTAGTTATCGGCTTCATGCCAAAGCCTCTAGGAGAATCTGAATTGGCCAATCTCAAAAAGCATGATTCAATTAAACCCTATTTTGAGTAAGTAGTAAAAAAGTTACTGAGCAATTAGTTGATACTTTTTGAGTATTTGCATTTGCGGTCTGTCTTTTCCATCTCGTGGCTCAACCGATAATCGGTAATTACCCCACCATGGCCCAGCGGCCCAATAAGCACCATTTACTCCATTTTTACTGATATTGCCGAGAAATTTATCAAGCACTTCCAACCATCTTGGATCGTCATCTGGCACACCATATTCGCCAACAAAGCCTTTCTTTTTATTCTTCTTTAACCATTTCAAGAATGGCTTAATTATTTGAATACCTGCATTGGTATTCCTGATATTATATTCATAGGCATGATCAGTAGTTCCTTTAGCATTTAAGTAACGTCCAGTAAAATCCCGATCGAAATAGCAATGTGCTTCATACACAAGATTATCGCAACTATCTACCAATAATTTCAACTGATTATTATTTATTTTCCAGTCAGCTGCATTTGCATATTCAGAACCCGAAATAAAGATTGCATGTACTTTATTCACAGAACGGATTCCGTTTATTGCTTCTTGCGCAATTTTAAACCAAGACATTTCAAACATATCATGCGGCTCATTCATAATTTGAAACCCATAAATATTTTCATATAATTTAAAAGCATTTGCAAGCCTTTTCCAAACATCTTCTAGTGCACTGGATGGTAATTGCTTTGAGCCAATGACCCATGTTTTATTATTTGAGGTATATCGCCCAAAATTTTGAAGCGTCAACTTTACTTGCAACCCAATTTTATTACATTGTTCAATCAATGTAAATAAGCGTTTCATCTCAACACTATCAAGTTCCTCCATTAAAACCGGCTGAACCCTTTCCCAGCGAAAGGGAAGGTCAATCATTCTAAACCCCTGATCATAGTAATACTGTAACCCTGTAGAATCTGGATAAATATAATCGACTCCGTAAATGCCAGGAAAGTTTGCCTCCCCGAATTCAGGGCCACAAACTTTTATACCAAAAGGTTTATATAATAATTGAGCACTACTTCCGCTAGATGCTAATAGAAGAATCACTGAGATTAGGGGGTAAACAAATGCCTTCATTTGCTATATGTTGAATTAGTAGGTTTACAACTCTTCCTATCAGGCAATATACGAAATTTAGGGTTATTTAATTTTACATCAATTAAATAAAAAAGGGCGAAGATCTAAGAATGAAAAATACTTTAACCACTTTTCTTACAGCGTAAAGATTCACAGAATGTTGCTATTTCCTCCTTTAATTTGTATATTTTCGGCTCGTGATAATCAGCATTAGTTGAAAATTCCTAACAATGAAATTGAAACAGCTTCTTTTATTCGTTCTATGTTTAATATCCCTTATCGGTTCTGCGCAGAACTATTTACCAGTTGAAAGAGCTTCAAGTATTAAATTTTATATCAATAATTTTGGATTCAGTACTGAAGGAAGTTTTAATGGATTAAGGGGTGAGATTTATTTTAATCCTTCCAACTTAGAAAAAAGCAGTTTTGAAGTGAGCGTTAATGCTGCATCTGTTTTTACTAAAAATAGAAATAGAGATACCCATCTAAAATCACTCGATTATTTTTATGTAGATAAGTATCCAACAATTTATCTCATTTCTAAAATGATCAGTAAATCTGATCAGGAAGGCTTTTATTGGTTTCAAGGAAACCTTATTATAAAAGGGATAACTAAAGAAGTAAAATTTCTGTTTAGCGCGGTTCAAGAACGCTCAGGTTATTTGTTTAATGGAAATTTAAATATCAACAGAAGGGATTTTTTAGTGGGAAGTGGCAGTCTTGTATTATCGAATAATGTACAGGTTTCGATCAACGTTTCCACCATGAAAAAATAGTTTCCTATATTATTATTAACAAGAAATTAGGGTTTCGAATTTTGTAATTTATCAAATCTAAATATCCCCTATTGCATTATTAATATTGCCGATATTAATAATGTATTCACCGAATATTGTTCATAAATGATTTCAAAAAAATGAACCTTAATTTGTATTACAGCACTAAACAGTACTACAATTAAATAATGAGGCATTTTTTATTATTACCCGCTATTTTAATCAGTTTAGTTCTTTTGCTTTTATACGCTTGGTGGCCAAGTGAAAAATGGCAGAGAGATTAAATATCACTTGCTGAATCTTCTTGATTTAGAATGGGTAGCCAATTGCTAAGTTGAATACTAAATTCTGTCTGCGCCATTCGGCACTTCCTAAATCAATTTCGTTGAGCACCCATCTTTTCCCATCAGGCAAAAAAGGTTTTCTTATTGGCATTGCAAAATCAAATCTTAATACAAAGAAATTCACATCTATTCGTAATCCGATACCGGTACCAACGGCCATTTCTTTCATAAAATTGCTACTGAATTTAGAACCTGGCCTTGAAGTATCAGCTTTCATCGTCCATATATTCCCAGCATCAACAAATAATGCTCCATACAAAACTGAAAAAAGTTTGGTTCTGAGTTCTGAATTGAATTCCATTTTTATATCAGCAGGCTGCTCTGGTAAAATCACAGTACTTGAAGATGCATTCCCTGCATAAAAGGTTCCAGGTCCGATAGATCTTGCTCTGAATGCACGAATATCGTTGGTACCCCCAGCAAAAAATGCTTTAACAAATGGGAGTAATTCGCTATTACCATATGCATAACCTATACCACCTAAAATTCTAGTTGCAAGAATATTACTTTTATTAATTCTTAGATAATGTCTGAATTCCAATTCTGTTCTGATATACTGAGAGTAGGGTATTCCAAAAAGTGTTTTCTGTTTCCCCTTGCTTAAATCAGCTCCTGAAATAATGCCCATCGCATTTCCAGAAAGATCAATATTGGCATTAATAAAATAGTTGTGTCTATTCTGGTTCGATTTAATCTGTGTATTGTAGTTGTAATTGTAATTGGGGCCTACAATAAACTGCTTTTCAATACTTCTTGCAAGTGTAATATTGGTATCTAACCTTTGTTGATATTCTGGCGAAATATAGGTTGGCCTTACCAGATTCATTGAGAATATATCTAAACGATGCTCTTGCCGAATATCTGATTTCCAAATATAACCATAGCTAAGCTTCGCCGAATTAAGGGTATACTGGGTATTTCTTGCGAAATACTCATAGAGCAATGTTGTTTTTGTTTGTGGAGTAAAGCCACCCTTTGTGATTTTGTTTACCTTAAAAGGAGCAATAATTCTAGGTGAAAGCAAATTGAATTCAACACCAAAACGATTAGTGGTAACGGTTGGCTGTTGGGTCGAAACCTGTTTTTCTAATCCTCCATAAATTTTTGCTGAAAACTGTTCTGCGCCATGAAAGAAATTTCTATGGCGCCATGTCAAAGAAACTTCTGTGCCTGCAGAGTTGTTCGATTTGGTTAACCCTGATACCTCAACTCTCAAAGATTTATCTTTTGAAGCAGTAAGATAATAATACACATTTAGCTTGGGGTTAGCACTGGTATCAGCTTCCTGATACCTTGCATTTACAAATTTGTACATCCCTAGACTTACAAGATGTTTTAATGACTGATTATGCAATTCTCTACTGTAAATATCACCCGATTTAACAGCTAATGATCTTGTGAAAACCTTCGGTTTAACTCTTTTTAATGGATCATAAATATGATACCCTTCAAATAGGGTTGCATTATTCAAAACATTATTCGCAGTTGTGTCGGTATCATTTTTGTAATCTGCAAAAACAAAAATATTCCCAATATGATAGTCCTGTTTTGCTTTTTTAGGCGTTTCTCTTTTAAACCTACAAACGATATCAACTTGATTATTCCCTAGAGCAGAATCTACATCCATGATCAAATAATCAGCACTGAAAAAAAACATTCCCCTTTCTTTCAATCCTGCATCAATTCTATTTCTCTCTAATTTTATTTGATCTAAATCATAATTAGTTCCGGTTTTCAAGATAGTAGATTGACCTAATTCGATGATGTCTCTTCCAATTACAGTGCTGCTATCAAAATGGTATTGTATTTTCCGGATGGTATAAACAGGATGTAATTTAGCAGTGTAAACAACTCTTAGATCTTTCTCTTTTTTAATGGTATCTACTTTTACTTCCGATTGAAAATAACCTCGGTTCTCTAATCGATTTTCAATAATATCTCTACTCTTTTCAAAATTAATAGTGCTTCCTAATACGGGGGGTTCTCCTACACTATTTTTTAACCAATAACGCAAACCTTTACCAGTTGGTGTCCCTGCCCAATTATAAATGATAAGTTTATAAGGTAGTCCGAGTATATTACTGTTAGGTTTTATTTTAATTAACCCATTAAGTTCTTCTTTTAAATTCTTTTTATTCAATTGCATGGTGTCAACCAAATTCACTAATTCTAATGTTGATCCTTTATACAATGTATCATTCTCGGGAACGTTCTTTGTTATATTGCATGCAGATACAATCAGGATAAATAAAAATATTTTAAGATTCAGCTGCATGATACTAATTGACTTTATTTTCTTTAGCCAACTTCTTTTTCTTTTCTTTATCAGAAGCCCCAGGCTTATTAAACATTTCTTTGAATTTATCATACTCCACAGTAAAAATAAAAGTAACTCCTGTTTCGATAATTTGCCCTTCTATCACACCCTCATACTTATTCTTACTATAGGTTCTTAACATATACTTTCCATCTTTACTCAACATATAATCAACCTGAACGTCACTTGAAATAATAGAAGCATTTTGCGCTGATGAGGTTCCTTCAATGGGTACATTCGCTCCAACATTTACTTTAATTCGATCATTATTAAGCGTTCTAGACATGCCAACTTTCAGGTCCGTTCTTGTCTTTGCAGTTCCTGTTGAGTAATCATCTTGCGACTCAAAATCGAAATTAATATCTACTCCTTTTACTAAGCCTCCTGCCACACGGTTTAATTGACTTGACAAGACGCCACTCACACTTTGCCTTACCATCGTACCAGTAGTAGTTGAGCCTGTATTATTTTGCATTAGATCCTCTCCCACAAACCTACCAAGTAATAATAAGGCAAATACCTGCTTGTTCATTTCAGACTCATCAGTTCGAAGCTTCTGCAACTTTTCATCAACAAGTGGCCATTTAGAGATCTCTTGATCTGCAATCATTATATCAAACCCAATCTGGGGCTTCATCAGATCGCCATTCATTTTCAAATACACTTCTACTGGAAGCCTTTGTTTATACTTATTAATTTCTGTTTGTGTTTGTCCCACCAACAGTGGCTCTACAAGATCAATTGGCGACGCTTTTAATTTGTACAGTGCAGCTATGTTAACAAATGCTGACATAGGATCGCCAGTCCATGTAATGGTACTTCCTTTTACAATTTCAAATTTCTTCTTCAACATATTCAAGGAAAACTGATAAGTACCTTTTTCTAATTCATACAGACCTGTAAGGCTAAGTTTTCCACTTTCATCGAGGGTGACTGCTAAATTGGATTTCCCTTTTACAGTAATCGCATCTCCTGTCTGACTATCTATAATCATCGAGAAAACTGCTGCGGTATCTGTTTCTATCATGGTATTCAAAATCAGTGCACTAAAAACTGAATGTTTAACAAGACTATCATTAATAATAATTTTAGTCAGTGTATCATTGATCTTTTTGGTATCAATGAAATTAACAACACCCTCCCTACTTTGGATCTCAGGATTTGATCCGGGCATCACAACAGTTAGATCTGTATTCTTGTTTGCAATCAATTTTGCATTTACATTAGGCGCCTCTAAATTACCTGTAATCTTAATATCAGCATCCATATTCAACTTCCCGAAGAACAACTGATTATCGGCTTGCGTGGAATTAATCAAATTAAAATCGTGCGCATTTAATTTAAGATCAAAATCATAATCCCTAAAATTTTTGGTCAACAGATTGCCGTCTAAAATGGCCTTATTACCAAGGCTATCTGATAGACTAAATTCTTTAAAATGTATGCCAGTTGCATCAACCCTCACTTCATCTTGATCTATTTTAAATTTCTGACCAAGCATAGTTGAAGTCATAGATACATTCTCGAAGTTCATTACTCCATTGACAGAAGGCTTGTCAATACTCCCTTCTATGTCTACCTTTGCTTTAACATTTCCACTTGCATCTTTTAACTGATTAGCTGAAAAAGGTTTGAGTATCGCCATATCCAAGCTATCTGCTAATAAATGAAGATTCATGAGCCCTTGCTTAGTTTGATATGTTCCTCTGAGATATGCCTGATTTTTTTTGCCTTTCAATTCAACATTGGCATTAAATCTATCTTCTCCAATATTATCAACCTTCACCAAAAGATCGCCGACAGTGTTTCGCTGATACGCAAGATTCGTAATTTTAATATCAGAAGTAAAAGTTGGATGCGATGATACCGCATCAAAAACAATCGCATTACCATTCACTATTCCATCTGCAAATAAAGAGTCTTTCTTTGCAATATCAGTAATGGTATTGATGTCGAAATTTTTGAACTCCAATTTCAATGGTGCATCAATTTCGTTGTTCACACTATTTAAGGAGATAGACTGGTCTCTGAATTGGAATTGAAAGTCCTTAGCATAAATACCAGTACTATCATATCTAATATAATTACCTTCTTTAACTAGCCACTTCTGTTTATTCAATAATAAACTATCCGGGTTGAAATGAACTTTAAATCCATTTGACAATTGATTTAAAGTAACAGCTAGTTGATAATTTTTTTCGAATTTTTTATCTCTGAATATAAGATTTCCAAAAACACTTTTTTGTTTCACAAAGCCGTCAAGACTAGTCTCATTAATAATAAAACTTGGGTTACCAGCTTGGTGTAACCTTAGGTGATAGTCTAACTGATCTTTACCTGTGGCGGCCTCAAATATTAATTTCTTGATATGATAATTATTATACTGAACTAAAGCTGCTGTTGCATTGAGTTTTAAATCATTTAACGCACTATTAAAATGCATAGAGGCCCGAATGGTATCAGTACCTTCTAATTCCGGCATGAATCTTAAAACAAGTGGTGAAGTGTTGAAACGAAAATCAGCATTCCAGTCCTGCTGTAAAAAAGATGTATCCTTAAAACCAGGTATTTGATAATACTGATTAATAGTATGTTCAAGTGCAGTGCCTAACTCTGTTAATTTATATTTCCCTAGCAAATGCATCTTCACAGGTTTTGAATTCAAATCCAATGACTGATAATCTATTTCGTTTTTAGCAGTTAAAATAATAGAATCAGTTGAAAATGTTTTTTTCTGGTAGGTTAAATGCATGTTACGAACCATTAAATTCCCATCCAAACTATCTGGATTGGAATTTTGAAAGTCGCCATATACCCTGCCATGAAAAGCCAACTGATCTTTAGCCAAATGAAGTTGCGTTAAATTAATAGTATCTACTTTAAAGTTAATCTTGAAGGAAGGAAAAGGATTATTCAGTTCTGCAGATGCATTTAAAATATAACTCAGATTAGGATCATTTAGTGAAGATTCAATTGCGGCATTCCCATTATTTAAATTAAGCCCAAAAAAGAGATTGTTATATCGGTAGTCACGAACATTTGCGTCTAAGATATTTGCGTGCATCACTGCTTCCATGGTTTTATAATCAAAGCCCTTACCTGTTGCAGTTGCTTTTAAGGAAATATTTCCAAGGTTTTTTTCTTGACTTAAAATTTTTCCAAGGTTCAATGAATCTAATTGAACAGTTCCTGAAAAAGATTTTTGATCACTCATCGTAGCCTCTATTTTGGCATCACCATCAGAAGAATGCGCATTAATCTGGGTGCTAAATGCCTTGATAGTTCCTTTAAATTTTCCATTCATTGATACCAAATCCGGTATTCGCAAAAAAACGGGTAAGGTTTTTGGTGGAGCTACCCCTTCAATATCCTTTCTTCCAGAAATTAACTGAGCAATATTTAAATCGGCATATAGATGATCAACTTTAGGTAAGCCACGAACAATTCCATTTGCTTTAATGCTACTATTTCCGATACCGCTCAATTCTAGTCGCGGTATTTTCAAGTTGCTCAGATACCCATTCATTTCAGTATTGATACTTATAACAGATCTCTGATAACCATGAAGGGTTTTATCGAGTGTGGGAGCTAATAGTAAGATATCGCTGATAGCAAGTTTACTGTTACGCAAATTGGCATTAATCTGTATGTTTTCAGGGTGGGTTATTATGCTGCCTACTGAAGGATATTTCAGAATAAGTTTTTCTTGAAGAACTGATCTGTCTGTCTTCAATAGCAAATGCTCTAATTTGGCTTGTTGATCGCTATAATAAAAATGGGTTGAAAACTCAATGAGCTGTAATCCACTTTTTTCTTTTACTGATAATTTCTGTAACCTGCCTCGATAGGTCAATGGGTTTGCATCAAGGCTATCTAATTGCAGGTGCAAATTCCTTAATTGCAAATGCTGAAAATCTATTCCCTTCTTAATAGGAGCAGCATTGTAATTATCAAAACTAATATTGTTACTGTCGATCAAAATATTTTTAGCTGTGACCAACCAGTTGGTTGTAGAACTATCTTTTGGCTTTGAAGCCAATTCCTGGGCTGCTGAATTAGTCTTGCCTATTTTATCAATTGCAAATGCCAAATTTGATTTTGATATGGTTAATTGATCAATGGGGAATATTAATTTATTCAGATCCATCTTCCCCATTAATAAAAGCAACTGATCTGCATTCAATTCAGTATGTATTCCTGCAATTGCATCTTTATAATTTAAGGATACATGAACTAACGCTATTTTGCTCAAACTAATTTCTGGTAACAAAGAATTAGAGGGAGGTTTTTTTTCTTTTGTTTTATCTGAATGCGGTGTAACTAATGGATAAAATTTTTCAAGCTGTAGGTTGAGAGTTGCTATATTTAAATCTGAGAAATTGAAAATCGACTTCTCAAGATTAAATTCTTTGATGGCAGTTTGCAGACTACCCAAAAATAAATTTGTGTTTATTCCAGCTACATCATCTTTAAAACGAAAGCTGCAATTTTTTATGTCAATTTTTCCTAAATTAAATTGAAGTGATGTAGATGAATCAGATTTAGACTTTTTAGTATTAGTCTTTGAGGCAAAGGCTTGTATAATAAAGTTGTAATTAAAAACAGTGTCTGGCTTTTTTCTTTTAATATTCATGCCAAACCCTTCTAGTTCTACTGCCTTAACTTGCACTTTGTTTTGTAATAATTTAAATAGCGAAATATCAACAGAAAGTCGGTTACACCATAAAAGGCTATCTTTTTGTTGGTCTTCAAAATAGATTTTTTCTAATAAAATATGATTAGGAAAATCAATTCTCAATTTCGCAATGGAAACTTTAGATTTAAGTTTTTCATTTAACCAACTTACTGTTTGGTTTTTTGCAAACTCTTGCACAAATGGAAGCTGAATCAGTATTATGATCAAAATAGCCAAGGCCACTACTATGGCTATGATCCAAGTGAGGAATTTTATAAGGAAGCTTGTATATTTTTTGATGGCGGACTTGAGCATATTTTCCGATGTCTATTGGGGATTCAAACTCCCTTCATTCTTGAAGGTGAAGTTAGCATATTTTAAAGCTATATGATCCGAAGATGGCAGGCTTGATTCTTAACCATAAATACTTGCTAACTTCCCGCTTGAATTGAAAAAAAATAAACTATGAATAATCAATCAAAAATAGCACTTGTAACTGGCGGAAGCCGTGGACTGGGAAGAGATATGGCATTAAGGCTTGCTGAAAAAGGTAATGATGTTATTATTACTTATCAATCAAAAAAAGAAGCAGCAGAAGCAGTAGTTGTTGAAATTGAAAAGATCGGACGCAAAGCAGCGGCTTTATTTCTAGATACGAGCAACTTTAATTCGCTTGACAATTTCATCGAAGGGTTAAAAGGAATATTAAATACCCAGTGGCAAACAACGCATTTTGATTTTCTTGTAAACAATGCAGGTATGGGTTCAACCATTCCATTTGAAAAGGCAACTCCTGAAGATTTTGATCTATTTATGGATGTTCACTTTAAATCTGTTTATTTTTTGATTCAGAAGTCGCTCCCTCTCTTAAACAATAATGGAAGAATCGTAAATGTTTCATCAGGATCTACCAGATCATTTGTGTTTGGATATAGCATTTATGCATCTATGAAAGGTGCAATTGAAACACTTACTAAATATCTCGCAAAAGAATTAGGAAGCAGAGGCATTACTGTAAATGTATTAGCGCCCGGCCCAATTGAAACAGATTTCAATAACGCAGCGATTAGAAATAATCCAGAACGAAAAGCAATGATGGGCACAATGGCTGCATTGGGCAGAGTTGGACAGGCCAATGATATAGGGGGCATCGTTGCATTTCTCTGTTCAGAAGATGCGGGTTGGATTACAGGGCAACGGATAGAAGCTTCGGGTGGACTAACTCTCTAATTATTTTTTAGCCCTTTCATATTGCAAAGGCCAATCTATTTTTTCATTGAGTGCATTTGCTGCATTCAATGGGAAATATGGATTGCGCAGTGATTCTCGCGCTATTAGCACTAGATCGGCTTCGCTATTCAATAAAATATCTTCTGCCTGCTGGGCTTCTGTTATCAATCCAACTGCAGCTGTTAAGATCCCGGAAGCTGCTTTTATTTTATGGGAAAAGGGAACTTGATATCCTGGGGCAACAGGGATTTTGACATTACTAATATTACCTCCTGTTGAACAATCAATCAGATCTACTCCTAGCTCTTTTAGTATAATGCAAACTGAGATAGATTCTTCGATAGACCATCCGCCTTCTATCCAATCTGTTGCAGAGATTCGTACAAAAATGGGCAATTCTGCTGGCCAGTTTTCTTGAATTGATTTTACCACTTCGCAGACAATTCGAATTCTATTTTCGAAACTGCCACCATATTCATCTGTTCTAAGATTTGATTTGGGAGATAAAAATTCATGCAAAAGATAGCCATGTGCTGCATGTATTTCAACAACTTTAAATCCTGCCTGCAAAGCTCTTTTTGCGGCTGCACCAAATGCATCCACTACATCTTCAATTCCATCAACACTCAATGCATGAGGCAAAGAAAAGGAATCATTAAATGCAATAGCACTAGGCCCCACAGTATCCCATCCCTCTTCACCTGACTTTAACAATCCAGCACCTTTCCATGGTGGCTCGCAACTTGCTTTTCTTCCAGCATGTGCAAGTTGAATAGCAGGTACCGAACCTTGCTTGATGATAAATTCTGTTATTTTTTTTAAGTTTTGAATATGATCGTCTTTCCAGATACCTAAATCAAACGGCGAAATTCTACCCTCTGGAACAACAGCACAGGCTTCAGAAATAATCAATCCTGCACCACCAACAGCACGGCTGCCATAGTGTACCAAATGCCAATCATTTGCGTACCCATCTTCTGCGGAATACTGACACATTGGAGAAATAGCTATTCTGTTTTTTAAACGAACTGATTTAATATCGAGTGAGGAATAAAGCTTTGCCATAATTTTGAATTCTGATCAAAACTAATAAGTTCTGTTCACAAATATCCAAAGCTAATTTTTGTAACTTTCGATATGCTTAAAAAAATCCTGCTAATTCCAGCTTTTGTATCGGTTATTAACTGCTTTGCACAAGCAAAGACAGATAGTCTACTATTGACTATTCTACAAAAGGCAAATACAGTTGTTGCAAGAAAAGTTTTAGAAGACCCTCAAACTCATCGACTTCAAATTATTTATACACAGATCAATAGAGACGGACAGAATAAACCCAGTTTTAAAAATTATTATTATAATTATGATGCAAATAGTTATTTCAATCCAGCATCGATGGTAAAGATGCCTCTGGCATTTTTATCACTTGAAAAATTAAATGAATTAAATTATTCAGGGTTGAATAAGTTTACTAGAATGCAATTCGATAGTAATTATGTCGGACAGAAACCACTCCTCAAAGACAGTACTTCTGAAACGGGTTATCCAAGTATTGCAAACTTTATTAAGCGGGCTTTTTTGATCAGTGAGAACGACCCTTACAATCGGATGTATCAGTTTGTTGGGCAAGAATCAATCAATAGAATCCTTCATAACAAGGGGTACAATCGTTTACGAATTACCCGTCAGTTTATGGGCTATACAGAAGAACAGAATAGACATACCAACCCTATTCTGTTTATAAATCCTAATGGAAGTAACCTATATCAACAAGACGGGGCTTACAATTCAAAGCCATTTGACTTTAGCAATCCATTTTTATTAGGCAAAGGGTACTTCAATAAAAATGATAGTTTAGTTCATGAACCATTTGATTTTACAAAACATAATTATATCCCACTCGAAGATTTTCAACAAATGTTGCAATCGGTTTTGTTTCCTTCATCTGTCCCAGAAAAACAAAGATTTAATTTAAAAAAAGAAGATCGAGCTTATCTGCTGAAATTTTTGTCGCAGTATCCATCCGAAACCAGTTATCCAAAATACAATGATTCATTATTTTATGATAGTTATGTAAAATTCTTTTTCCAAGATAGCACGCACCGAATGCCTTCCCATATTCGTGTATTTAATAAAGTAGGATGGGCTTATGGATTTCTTACCGATGTTTCGTATGTGATTGACCTGAAAAACAAGGTAGAGTATATGTTATCTGCAACGATATATGTGAACCAAGATGGAATTTTAAATGACAACAAGTATGAATATGAAACAGTTGGGCACCCATTTTTAAATGAATTAGGCAAATCAATATATAATTTCGAATTGAAAAGAAAAAGAGTGTTTCGATCTGATTTATCTGAATTCAAAATAAAATACGACAAACGCAATCCGTTGGACAAAAGAACAGCAATCATAGAGGTAGATAATTGAGAATCTTTAAGTAACTTTCAGTCTATATGTGGTATTATCTTTCAGTATTCGCTGCCGCTTTTTTGGTTGACCTGCTACCGTTCTTTGGCCCGCCCGCATGGACTGTTATGGTATTTTTTCAAATGAAATTTGATCTCAATATTTGGTTTGTATTGATATCAGGCGTATTAGGATCGGCCTTGGGGAGATACACATTGTTTTTATATATCCCTTATTTATCTGATCGATATATAAAACTTGAGAAAAACGAAGACCTACACTTTATTGGTGAAAAATTAGCGCATAAGGGTTGGAAGATTCAAATATTTGTATTTCTCTATACTTTAATGCCATTGCCCACAACAAGCCTGTTTTCAGCGGCGGGTATCGCTAAAATTAAAGCCATCTATATTGTACCTACATTCTTAGTGGGCAAATTTTTGAGTGATATGGTTATGGTTTTTTCGGGGGATTATGTAGCCAATAATACAGCAAGTTTTTTAAAAGGATTTCTAACCTGGAAGAGTTTATCAGGAATATTTCTTGGTGTGTTTATTCTATCAATGTTGCTATTTATTGATTGGCGAAAGCTTTTAATAGAAAAGAAATTATCGTTGAGTTTTCGCATCCTTAAATAGATAGTTAGATTTTGAAAAAGATCTTCTTTTGATAAAAAAAATGACAGATCCTCCATTCCAAAGCAAATATGGCAACTGAACTGATTATGCCAATTAGGTGTACTGATAAACCAGTGAATTGTAATCCCCCTTTCCCTATTGCTTGGATATATTCGTTAAACCAACGACTACCTACAATTTCGATGAACAAGTAAATAAATAGCGAGTTCACACCAACAATTGTGAAAAATAGTAAATATTTTTTGTGTTCCTTGATGTCGATCCACCAATATAATAGTGCTAAAAACAATAGACAAAATCCACCAGAAGCTAATACAAATGAACTAGTAGCAATTCGTTTAATAATAGGAGTGATATTGCTATCCATTCCAAATCCAATGATTAAAAAAGCAATGCCGAAAATTATCAGCCATTTCATTTTGACTTTTGGTTTAAGCTTTGACAAAAGGAGTTTACCAGCCAATACCCCCCAGATGGTATGTGCTGCAGTTGGAATACAATTAATGGCCACCCATCCTCCTTTATTTATTTTATTCATTAAGATCAGATCAACATAATTACCAAAATTTTGTTGATCAGTAAATGGTTGCTCAAAGCCATTAATATGTGTAAATCGGTAAAGTATTTCTGTCAAAAACAACAAGCCGAAACTAAAAATCAACTGCCATTTAAAATTCCATCGGTATATTAAAAAAGCAACGAGTGTAGTGAATGATAATTGCGTAAGCACATCCCAAAGTTCAAATGACAAACCATTTGGGCGAACCGCATAATCCAACACGCCCCAGAAAAAAAGCCAGCCCGAGCGTTTTAAAATCTTAAGAAATGAAGCTGACCAACTAACACCTTCCTGCAATTGACGTTGCAAAGAATAAGCCATGGCTGTGCCGGCCATGAACATGAATGCGGGCTGAATTAAATCCCAGAATCTGAGACCATTCCAGGGATGATGAAAAAACTGAATCGTTATGGTTTGCAACCAAGAACCTTCTTGCATAGCATGCAAATGCTCATATAAACCGGTACTCTCAAGCATTAAAAAAACCATGATCAATCCCCGCATGAAGTCGAGCGACTCTAACCGATTTGATATAGAATAGTTTCGTTCCATCATTTTTTATCAATTTCTTTTTTGGTAATTACTCTAGGTTGAACATTGCCCAATAAAAACTGGAGGGGGATTTCAAAGCGGCCTCTCCAAGAATCTTCACTATGATCTTGACCAGGAAAAAATTTAGTAACCCAATTACTTTCAGAGAACCCTTTTTCTATCATTAGTTCATCTACTTTCTTTTGTAAAGGAGGATACATGGCGTCAAGTGTTTGATCGCCATAATCAAAATAAATTTTATGGTTCTTGGGGTTCGGGAGTTTGATTTTCATATATGAAATAAACGCTTCTGGGATTGGATTGTTTTTCTGTATAAAAATACCGGGCCAATGGGTAGATAAACAGGCTGCACCGCCAAAGACATTTGGATATTCGCAGATTGCATACATTGAAATTAATCCTCCCATACTACTACCTGCGATGAAAGTATGTGGGGCATCTTTTCTAGTTGCATATTTTTTATCAATTAGAGGCTTCAATTCTTGAACCAAAAACTTCAAATAACCGTCTGATTGAATTTGATAATCTCCAAAAACCGACACACCATTATTTCTAGCTGAATTAAGTACAAATACTCTTTTCGCAGAATCTAAACTTTCGAAGGGTTTTTGTGGGAAATAATCGGCATGCCTACTCTTGTCGCCATTCCAAACACCTACTACGATCAGGTCTTGAACTTTTGATTCAAGCATTAAGCGAGTAATTATCTTATCAATATCCCATGATTTCTTGTTCCATGTTGTGGTACTGTCAAAAAGCATCTGCCCGTCATGCATATACAACACAGCATATTTTTTCTTGGGCGAATATCCTTCAGGAAGCCACACGTCAATATTTCTTGCATCAACAAATTTGGATGGCATTTTTTCAATGCGTTCAATGGTTCCTTTCTGAACTTTTGGAAGTGGCTGCGCAAACAAATTAAAAAAGAAAAAAGGTAACCCTAAAGTAAGTAGTAGCTTTCTCATTGGTTAGATTTTTAGATTGATGATTTATGAAATAGTTGTTTGTATGCTGCATCATCCATATATTCTAAGATATCCCCAGGCTGACATTCTAGGGTTTTACAAATTTCTTCCAAAGTTGAAAATCGAATTGCTTTTGCTTTACCGCTTTTTAAAATACTCATATTTGAGATGGTGATCCCAACACGATCACTGAGTTCTGTTAAACTCATTTTACGGCGAGCTAATACAATATCTAAGTTAACTACTATGGGCATATTAGATGGTTAAGTCTTGATCGTGTTGAATTTGATACCCAGTATAGAATGCTTTTGCGATAATCATGATAAATAAGGCAGCAAGAAAATAGCCCCAACCTAAATGATAATTGGGGTTGGCTATCATAAAAATGGGATTTTGGAAATTAGGCAACGTAGATTTAAACTGAAGACTAATATAGAATTGTTTGCCCCATATGTAAATAATAAACATTAAAATTTCAAAGGCCAATAAAGAGAATCCTAGATTGCGCAATTTCAGGTAATTGGTTTTTGTAAAGATTTTCCCTTGTCGAATATTATCTATAAAAAATGCCAATTGCCAACTAAAATAAGCTACTAATAAAAAGAATAAACACTGAGGCAAGAGTAATAAACTTCTTGCCTGAAAGCTGGTTGGCTTTATATAGGCAGTTCCCGTTTCAAAATCAATTTTTGAGACAGTATTTCCTCTAGTCTGGATTTGATTAAATGGAAAGTCAGTTTTATAATTCAAATTCACGGTATCGGCACCTACGGCTGTATTAAAATCTACCGGAATGGCAATCCCCTGTTTATACTCTCCTGATAATTTTCCCATGAACTGATAGGTACTAAAATCAAAAAATAGATGCAATAACATGATCAGTGATAAAGCAAAAAATAAAGCACTTGCAGCAATTATACCAACAACCGAAAACCGGTCAAGCAACAGATTGATTAGCTTCATTTCAATAATTTTATACCGTAATATAGATATTTATTATTGTTATTCAATAATAAATATAAATTAAGATAGTTGGCAATACTTGATGCAAAGAGTATGACTAATTAAATTAAGCCGATTTTTTGAGAATGCAGTATCGCTTCAGCATTATTATTAAAAAGGCAAACATGAATATTTTTATTAGTAATAGAATCTAATAATTTGCTGGTAGAATGGATAGTACGATGTCGAATTTGCCGGATATAAATCGCATAAATATTATTTGGATATTGATTCGCTAAAGCTTTGTATAATTCTGGGTCCCTTTGAGAATTATCACCCAATAGAATAAATTGTTGCGCTGGGAACGAATCCATGATTCTTGAAATCCGATGGAATTTTAATTGATGATTCGACTTCCCTGATTTAAATAGCTGAAAAAATCGTTTTAATTTATTCAACATCAAAACCCCTTCAGGTAATTCATTGTGCAGAAAGAATTCAGTTAGGTATTCATATAAGTTCCATTCGCTGCTAGATACATAAAAGAAAGGATTGGGGAGATGTGAATCAGTATGTGCAAGAGATAATAATTGGTAATGTTTTACCACATCGTTAAATGGCTTTCGACTCCTCGGATTTCTAATAAATAGCAGTCTCAACTTTTTTAAACTAGAGGAAGAATGTGAAATTAACAAAGTATCGTCGATATCAGAAATGAATGCATATTGGGTGGAATTGGGTATAAATACCTTTCCAGTTGCCTTTGTTAATATTTCACGATTATTAGAAAGTAAATATACATCTATAGAATGCCAGCCGGCTTTTACTTCATCGCTTGATTGCCATTCAAATTTAAAAAAACCGTCTTCCTGAGAAATCGCAAAAAATTTCTGTTCGCCCCAATGCATTTCCAATAAATACCCTGATCTGGGTTTTACCATAAACAAGCGTAAAAGATGTAGTGCATTTATAAATGGATTATTGCTATACCTATTTTCAATTGTATGGTTCCCGCGCAAAACATGACCATAGAGTATAATATTGTTTTTATGCCCATATCCATTGTATACCTTTACAGAAGAATAAGAATCTTTCAAGTTACTGGTATGCTTTGTTTTCTTGAGCAATTTACGTATAACTATGAATGAAATAATCAATCAACATTTGCTATTTGTTATTAATCCTTGTTCAGGTGTAGGCTGTATAAATTGGGAAGAAAGGATTCTTGCTTATTTAGCACCGTTTCAACATCAATTAACGTTTTTTAATCTTACCAAAAATACACAGCACAATAACTTATTAGAAGAGATCACCAAACTGCAGCCAAACATTGTAATTGCAGTAGGTGGCGATGGAACCATTCGATTTGTAGCTACTTGTTTGCTTAATATAAATATTCCCTTAGGAATTATTCCAGCCGGTTCGGCAAATGGTTTAGCAATGGAACTAGGAATGACAAATGATTTAGCACATTCACTTGATACCATTCTTACTGGTTTCAAAAAAACAATTCATGCAATCGAGATCAATCATCAAATATGCATACACTTAAGTGATATCGGATTAAATGCGCATGCCATAAGAAAATTTGAGATGCAACAAAATCGAGGCTTTTGGGGTTACTTCCTAGCCTCCTTAAAAGTATTATGGAATACCCCAAAAATTAAAGCTTCATTAGAATTCAATAATCAAGTAGTTAATACAAAAGCAGAATTGATCGTAATTGCCAATTGCACGATGTACGGAACTGGTGCTATTATAAATCCAATCGGGGTTTTAAATGATACAAAATTTGAAATTGTAGTTGTTAAAATAATTTCTCTTTTTGAAATATTTAAAATGGTTTTTTCACACGCCAAATTTGATCCTGATAAAACAGTTGTATACCAAACTTCAAAAATATTAATCAAAACAAATAAGAAAGCTCACTTTCAAATGGATGGCGAATATCTTGGGAAAGTGAACCAAATTAATGCAACCATTATTCCCAAAGCTATTTCAGTAATTGTGCCTGTACAAAAATAATAAAGAAAATAAATAGCAATCGTTATTGCCTCATTTTAGTTTCCTTCCCTTTTTTCCAGTCTATCCATAGTATTATCACACTGATGATTGTGGCAAAATAGCACCAAATAGAAATGATATAATCCGCATAAAATACTTTTGCAACTATATATGAGACAATTAAGATAAAACCTATCCACCACGCTTTTTTTAAAGTGGAAAGAAATGGAGGAATCACCGCAGTTAAAATATAAACTATATTGGTAATTGATTTAAAAGAGTCTGTTGTATCTATCGTATACATCACATGATTACCGATCACTTTAGCATCCGCCGTAAAGTAATACAGGGAATATGCTAGGATTGAAGAAAGTGAAATACTGACATAAAATATAATCCGCAATATCTTTTTTCGATTTTTATTTTTCTCTAAAAGAAACATAGAAAATGAAATACATATGGGCCAAGTAACTTCTGCAAAAAATAAAAATAAATACATACTTGGTGTCTTCCATGAGGCAAAGCCTTCCTTAGTGAGAGATAACCATACCCAACCTTCCGAGAATTGTTGCATTGAAAAAATAAAAGGAATAATTGCCAATACTTTAAGGGAAGGGGCCTTCGCCTTAATAATAGATATTGTGCCAATACTGGCAAGCATTATACTTGCTCCAAAACTTGCAGTTGCCGAGAAACACATAAAAGCGATTTATAGTTGTTCTGTTATTTGGAGTTTAGATAAATCAAAACCTTTCGATTCAAGTCTTGAAATTATCTGCTTATAAACCTTATCGTTCATTTTTGGTGTTCTTGAGAGTACCCATAAATATTTTTTGTTGGGATGGCTAACCACAGCATAACTGTAATCATCTGCTAAATCAATGATCCAATATTTAGCTTTGAATGGCCAAAAGAATTGCACTTTTAGTTTGGCATTACCAGAACCCTCTTCCACAAAAGCTTTCCCTTTGATGTAGGATTGTTTACCATTAACACTGTCTCTGTTGCACCTGTTTTCAACAATTACATATCCTTTCTCGCTTACAGTGTATTCGGCTGTTGTGCAATGACAACCTTTTTGAAAGTATTGAGGGTATGAAGCAATTTCATACCACTTTCCTGCATACTTATTTAAATCTACTCTTGAAACAGTTTGCAGTGTTTGTGCTTGATTATATGTAGTCATAAGCAGGAATAGTATGATTAATGAAATCCTCATAAAAAATCTATTTATTGTATAAAATTAGATTGCATCCTTAAAAACAAATTAGATAATAATATTAAAGACTTACATCTTTTACATATTAGAAGCAATAAATGTTTCCTAATCCTTTTCAAACACCAAACTTTTTATATATATTTAAAAACAACTATCTGCAAACCCACAACCCAAAACTATGCAACTAACTATTACTGGTCTTTCCAAGACATATCCCAATGGTGTTCAGGCTTTAAAAGGGGTTGACCTTACAATTCAGCAAGGTCTTTTCGGATTACTGGGCCCAAATGGCGCCGGTAAATCATCCTTAATGAGAACCATTGCTACTTTGCAGGAAGCAGATAGCGGTAGTATTTTTTTGGATGATCTTGATGTGCTGAAAGAAAAATCGCAAGTAAGAAAAATATTGGGGTACCTACCTCAGGAGTTTGGCGTATATCCAAAGATCACGCCTGATGTATTACTGGATCATATTGCCCGGTTAAAGGGCGTAGCCAATGGAAAAGAAAGAAAAGAACTTGTTGGAGCATTGCTTAACAGGGTAAACTTATATAACGATCGTAAGAAAAATTTAGGCACTTTTTCAGGTGGAATGAAACAACGTTTTGGGATTGCACAAGCGCTGATTGCTTCACCGAAACTGATCATTGTTGATGAACCAACAGCCGGTCTGGACCCTGCTGAACGTAACCGATTTTATAATTTGTTAAGTGAACTCGGTGAAAATACAATCGTGATCTTGTCCACTCATATTGTTGAGGACGTACGCACACTCTGCAGCGACTTTGCAATCATTTGTCAGGGTGAAGTATTGCGGCACGATCAGCCAGACGAAGCCGTTAATGATCTTAATGGTAATATTTACAGTAAAGTCATTACTAAAACATCGATTGAAGATTATAGAAGTAAGTACCAAGTGATTTCTGTTCAAATCAAAGGTGGTAACCTTACCATCCGAATTTTTGCCGAAAGCGATCCGGGAGATGGATTCATTGCACAACCAGCCATTCTGGAAGATGTGTATTTCCACCAGATCTCTGGCAAAATGAATGTGATCACTTTGTAATTATTACCCACTAAATCTTCTATTATGTTTATTGAAATATTTTTATTCGAGATCAGGTACCGGATCAAGCGACCGGCTACATGGATTTACTTTTTTGTTTTCCTACTCTTCGGTTTTCTATCAATTGCAACAGGATCATCACCAGCATCAGAGAAAGTGATGCACAATTCTCCTTGGGTGTTAGCTGAAGCAAACGTTTTGTTCAGCATGCTGGGCATGCTTATTTGTTCTGCTGTAATGGGCGTTCCATTATACAGAGATATTGAGCACAGTACACGTAATTATTTCTTTTCATTCCCGATCACTAAGGCAGGATATTTCTGGGGCCGCTTTTTTGGCTCCTTTGTTTTTGTACTCTTGATCGGTACTGGCTTTAGTTGGGGGGCATTATTGGGAGCCAATGTAGGTCCGGCTTTGGGATGGGTAGTGCCAGAACGTATTGGGCATTATGGCCTCTGGAATTACTTCCAACCGTTTTTTGTTTTTGCGATTGGCAATCTTTTTCTTTCATCCACCATTTTTTTCGCGCTGGTTTCCATAACAAGAAATGTAAAAGTTATTTATTCAGCCAGTATCTTCTTATTTATTGGCTACCTGCTATCGAGTTTTCTAGTATCAGATCTTGAAAAAAGAGAACTGGTAAAATTGCTGGATCCTTTTGCAGTCAACACTTTTCAATTGGAAACTAGATTTTTTACACCCGTTGAAAAAAATACATTACTCACTCCGATCACAAGTGTGATAATACTTAATAGGTTAATCTGGCTTGGTGCTGCTACGCTCATTATTGCGTATGCTTATTGGCGTTTTAGTTTCCAGAAGTTTTTACAACCGGAAAATGTCAGTAATAGAAAAGCAAATAAATTGGCTAGTGAAGAACCGGTTTCTTACCAGATCAAACGGGTACAACAAGATTTTACAGGCGGGCATACTTGGTCAATCTGGTGGACGCTTGCAAAACTCGAATTCCTCAATATCATTAAGGACAACTATTTTAAAGCCATATTGGGTGGTGGTATTGTATTTCTGTTTTTGGACTACTGGATCGGCAATACGTTATACAGTGTGCCAGACAGACCGCTTACTGTTTTTCTTATGGATTTTAAAAGTTACAATTACCAAATTTTCATTTTCATTATTCTACTTTTTTATACAGGTGAAGCAGTTCATAGAGAAAAGACTACAAGATTTAATATTCTGAATGATGCCTTTCCGGTTTCAAACATTGTTTTCTTTTTATCAAAATTGGTAGGCTTGTTTGCTATTGCTTTTGTATTAACATTTATCCCAATCTTAGCCGGTGTTATTGTACAGTTATTGAAAGGATATACGCAGTTTAATTTTCAGGTATATTTTACAGAAATGTATGTGCTTTCCTATCCATCTTACATTCAAATGATCTTACTCTGCTTTGCAGTTCATGCAATAATGAATAATAAATTCGGTGGATATGGTGTAGCAATGTTGATATGGATTGGCATGTTCCTTTTGCGAGCTTATGGAAGAATGGATTATAACCTATTCTTTTATTTCTATACCCCGGATTACATGTGGTCAGACCTGAATGGTATCGGTCATTTTTTAACACCTATATGTTGGTTTAATTTTTACTGGCTAATGCTAGGCTCTTTGTTAGTTACGATATCATTTTTATTTTATCAACGGGGAATTGTTGGTGGAATGAAGGAAAGATGGCGTGTAGCCCTTGAAAGATTTGGCATATGGCCAAAATTATTAATCACGGTTTTCTTTCTCGCATGGCTTGCTAGTGGTGCTTATATCTATTATAATGTTAGTTACTTGAATAATTATTATACGGCAACTGAAGGACGAACCCATACTGCGTTGTATGAAAAAAAGTTAAAACAATACGAGAATCTGGTGCAACCGAAAGTAACTGCTGTTTTTGTTAAAGCTGATATTTTCCCGGATGAAAGAAAGGTGCTAATCAATGCTAGGATGCTGATTAAAAATAAATCAGTCGACCCTATAAAAGAACTGCACTTGAATGCTGAACAGAATCTTACATATGATATTTTGTTCAACGGCAAGGCATTGACCTATACAAGTCCGGTAACTTATCCTTATTCAAAATTTACTTTCTTTAAAAAAGGGCAGGATACACTTAATTACAGAATTTACAAGTTGCCATCTACACTTAATCCTGGAGATTCGGCAGTGATAATAGTGAATTCAAGAATCGAAAACAAAGGGTTTGCTAATAGTGGATTAAGTAGGGAAATAGTAAAGAACGGAACATTTTATAGTGGTGGGATTCCGTCTTTTGGATATAATCATTCATCTGAAATGGAAAGTGATGAGTATAGAAAAAAGAATGGACTACCTGTAAAGAACGACGATTTACCATTACAGGGCGACCCAAAAGGTGTAAGTCAGCTTTTATTCAACGATGACGCAGACCTAGTGCATTTTGAAGCCATTATTAGTACAACAAAAGATCAGATTGCCATCGCTCCTGGTTATTTACAAAAAACCTGGGAGGAAAAAGGAAGAAAGTATTTCTCCTATGTCCAGGATACACCTGTACAGTTATTCTTTAGTATTGTTTCTGCTAAGTATGAATTACTGAAGGATGCAGTAACGATTAGTGATGGAAGAAAGATCAATATTGAAGTGTATTATGATAAGCAACATCCATTTAATCTTAATAGGTTTGTTTCTGCTTATAAAGATGGACTAGAATATTTCTCAAAAGCATATGGCCCATTTCAATTTAAGCAGATGCGTGTGCTCGAATTTCCACGTTATGCAGGCTTCGCGCAAAGTTTTCCAAATACAGTTCCATTCAGTGAATCTTTTGGATGGGTAGCAGATTTTAAAAAACCGGATGATTTTGATTATATCTATTTTGTTACAGCTCATGAATTAGCACACCAATGGTGGGGTCATCAGATCACTCCTAACGCAACAAGGGGTAGTAATATCATTTCAGAAGCATTAGCTGAGTATACGGCACTTCTTCTAACAGAGCGTAAATATGGCAGAGATAATATGAAACGCTTTTTGAAAGATGAATTAGATAGATACTTAACCGGCCGAGCGAATGAATCAAAAAAAGAAAATACATTCCTCAACAGTAATCGTCCTTATTCATGGTACTACAAAGGCAGCCTTGTAATGTATGGATTAAGAGATTTGATTGGCGATACAGCAGTCAATACTGCATTACACGAATTCCGTGATAGCTTTGCTTTAAAAGAAAATCCGCCATTCCCTGGAAGCAATGATTTATATACATTCCTGAAAAAACATACCCCAGATTCTGTTCGATATTATTTAAAAGATACTTGGGAAATGATCACTTTGTACGAGAACAAATTTATCAAAGCCTCTGCAAAGTCAGCCGGTAAAGATGCATACGACGTTACCCTTGAAGTATCTACTAATAAATTATATGCAGATAGCTCAGGAAAAGAAAGTATCGCTCCAATGAAGGACTATATTGATATTGCAATTTTTGGAGAAGAAACCAAAGACAAAGAGGGCAGAAAAAAAGTAAATCCTATTTACATTCAAAAGTACAAATTGGCTGCTGGAAAACAGACATTCACAATTCATGTAAAAGGTAAACCCATCAAGGCTGGAATTGATCCTTATAATAAATTGATAGATCGAATTCCGGATGATAATGTGGGTGATGTGGATCTTAAGTAGACGGACTTTCTATAGAAAAAAAATAAGCGACCAAAATCGCTTATTTTTTCGTGTTTGCCCTATTTTGAATTGTATACTTCTTAATTTTATTCATTTCTTTATAACAGAGGTTTTTATACTTCTTTAATCATATCTCTCCGTATCGTCGTTGCTGCCATAAAAAAGAAAAATGCTCCAAGGATATTTGCAATCAAAGCAGAAAACAAAGCCCAACGGAGGGATTCTGCACCCATCGATGGCTTTAAAAAATCGCTTACCATTCCGGTAATCAGAGGTCCGCAACCAAGACCAAGAATATTGAGAATAAAAAATAAAATTGCCGATGCCATAGCTCGCATTCTTAACTTAACAAGGCCATGGGTAAGGGCAATACAAGGGGCTAAAAAAACAGACAGTAAAAAAGCTGGAATGGCAATACACATCAGGGCAACTTTGGTATTCGGAACAAAATAAACAGTTAATGAAAAGGGTATTGCGATAAGTAGTGCTGCTGCAGGCAACCAGAGATACCAGCGTTTGTCTTTCTTCCCCATTTTATCTGAGATATAGCCACCCAGAAAATATCCTAGGCCACTACCAATTCCAATAGATAAAGAAAGCCAATATCCTATCTCATTACTTTTCATACCATGTAATCTTGACAAAAATGAAGGTATCCATGATGTTGTTGCATAGCTGGCATACGCAGCCATCCCCGTGCCTAAGGCCAGGTAGCGAAAAGATTTGCTCCCCCAAAGCGTTAAAATCACCTCCTTTATAGAATTATTTTCATCCTTACCTATCTTATTTTCAGAAAGCCCACGTAAAGGCTCTTTCACGGTAAAGTAAAGTATCAATGAATAAATAATTCCGGGAAACCCTACCACAAAAAAAGCGATCCGCCAGCCAAAATAATGATTAATCCAGCCACCGATAAGAAATCCAATCAAAAGACCTATTGATATTCCCGTAGAATAAATAGCCATGGCAGTTGCTCTTTTTTCTGGGGGATAGAGATCGGAAATAATAGAGTGAGCAGGCGGACTTCCACCTGTCTCGTCCTGAAAAAAG
>SESF01004007.1_pt1 | contig 42505 bp, 61 predicted proteins | sample 3171521 | NCBI WGS metagenome assembly SESF01 (sample SAMN10866945, study PRJNA518727) | freshwater metagenome | biome: subpolar coniferous forest; feature: holomictic lake; material: water; isolation source: holomictic Lake 227, 6 m and 8 m depth | place: Canada: near Kenora, Ontario | collected...
CGGTTCCATTATACCGCGGCCGCTTTCTGTCACTAAACAGTGAGCGCGACATCCTTCCGTACTAGCCGGGCATAGTCGACGATCAGCCGCGCCCGCTAGATATAAGATAGCCGTCAAATATTTGTCGCTTTCACTCTTAGCTAATTTTGGTGAGCTTGTTTCAGGTGTTAATAGTTTCATTAAAATGGCACTCCTTCAATATATGGTTTGCGTTTTTGTTTCTTAGGTTTTTTGGTTTTAGGTTTCTCTGCTACGATTGGCGCGACTGTCTTATAAACGTAGTCATAGAAGTTAATTATTTTGGCCATGATCACGCCCTCTTAATTTCTAATTTTTTATAAGCAGTTTTTTTCTCAAACCGTTTAATGGCGTCGCCTAATTCAACGGTTAGTGCTTTTTTGTCTAAGTCCGTCCTAGTGACCTCAGATAGGATCAACACGATATCGCCTAACGTGACTACGGTTTGATCGCCCATGAAACCCTTGATTTCGTCTAGTATGGGCGATAGTTCACTCTCTAGTGCTTTTACTTGGTCCCTGATACTTTGTGCTTTGATCGCTTTTGCTTTGATGTCCATGATGCTTTTCCTTTGTTTGTTCCGGTCAACCATTGACGGGATAAAAAGGCATAAGCAATCCATGTGCCACTATCTAACTATCTGATTTTATTTGTGAGATATTTAAAAGTGTTTAAAATTTTGACACTTTGTATAGTTTTTAAAAACGCATCAATGATATTAGATACTTAGCTAAGTCCTTGATTTTACTAGAAGCCTATAGACGTTCAAAAAAACTCCCTATAAGGCTGTTTGGAAATTTGAAATTTGGTTTTTGAAAATCCAAAATCCAATTTGGAAATCTCTCTGTGATAAAGACACCCAATTTAAAAGCTCACAACATAGCCTAGAATCTCACAGAATATCTTTCTGATACCTAGACTCCAAAAACATTTAAAACGCTTCAGAATTGATTTAAACGATTCCAAATATTGCCCCATAAGAAGTGCCTATGTTTACAGCGATCTGTGCTAACATTGGGCAACACGAACATCATGGTGGGCCTCCAATGAAAACATACCTCATTGTGCCGGACATACACGTTCCATTCCACGACCGTAAGTTTACCAAGTTGGTCACAAAGATAATTAAGCACATTGATCCTGATGGACTTGTGCAGTTGGGCGATGCCCTGGACGCCTTTCAAATCTCTAGCTACAGCAAAGATCCCTCTCGAAGAAACCTCCTGGCTGAAGACATCGACGACTACAAACTAATACTCAACGAATGGTCAAGAGAGTTAAAACAAAATGCAGCGATTCACTTACTGGAAGGAAACCACGAGAGCAGACTTAGCCGCTACATCGCTGGCCATTGTCGTGACCTTCATGGCCTCGTACCAGATTGGCAAACCTTGTTGGGCATACAAATCAGAAATCAAGTTGGTAAACATCGCTGGCACTTCCATCCTTACCACAAGTGGAATAGTTGCAAGATTGGTGATTGTATTTTGATGCACGGTTTTTATTTCAACCAGCACGTTGCCATGACTTGCCTACAAAAATACAGACACAATATTATTTTTGGACACACACACAGAATGCAGTATGTCAGTGATGGTGTTCACTGGGCTTGTAGTCTTGGGCATGGCAGTGATGAGTCAGATACAGCTCATCAACCAACACCAACAGGTTGGCAACAAGCATTAGGTTTGCTTCATGTTGATCATCAGGGAAAAACAAAACTGGATGTCGTTTTAGTCAACGATGGAAAGGCAGTCATCTATGGCAAACAAATCTCCGCTTAGTTTAAAGCGTCCACCGCGAAGTGTGATGATCTGTGGCCAGAAGGTTATTGTAAAAGTTGTGCCGTACCTGGAAGATGACGCAGAGGAACTGCTTGGTGCGTTTAATGGTGAGACTAAAACAATCTACATACTCAAAGGCTCCAACTGGAAACAAACTTTATTGCATGAGAGTATTCATGCCTGTTTGTATTTCAGTGGAGCCGGAGAAGGTCTGACTATGAGCAAGGAAGAATCAATTGTACTTGCGCTTGAACACGGGCTGTGGCCTTTGCTTTTTGGCTGATGCTTTTTTCTTTTTGCTACGACGAAGATGCTCATCAAAATCATGTCTTAGTTTTTGCAAACCAAGCTCAACAATGGCAAGCCTGGTTAGTACAGCATCAATCTCATGCTGAATTGATTTAAGATCTGTTGCCTGTTTCTTCGTTTCTTTTTCCACCTTGCGCCGCCAGGGTAGTAGTGTCCACTTCATGTTTCTTTCTCCTTGGTTTTTTTAAATGTTCTTTGACTGGAAAGTAACCTTGCTTCTGTAACTCTTTGTAAGTTGCTTTAGTAAAGTCCCAAGGAGTTTCTAGTCCATTCACAAACACTGGGCATGTGTCACAGCGTCTGACTGTGATGTATGTGGACTTCTCTCCGTAGCGTTTCTGGCAGTGTGGACAAATGTGACTGTACTCTTTTGGATCTTCACAGCGATATGTCCACCAGATTTTTTCGAGTGGATCAAACCACAAACCTTTTAATTCCTGTGAGACAATCTTGCTCATGCCTGTTCTTCGTAAAGGTTAAACTGATGTAAGTGCCTAAGCTTAATATCACCTGTCATGCCGTAACGATTCTTTGCGATCCTGAGAGTAACATCTGGTTCTGAGATGTCCCGCTTATGCAAGATCATAACAACATCAGCGTCCTGCTCCAAAGATCCAGAGTCTTTGAGATGGCTAAGACCAGGAATATCTTCCTTGCTGCCCTTCTCAGATTCCCTGTTGATCTGCGCTAAACCTACAACAGGAATGTTTAGTTCCCTGCTAAGTTTTTTCATAGCGTCACTAACGTAACTAACTTGTTCATATTTGCTCTTTGATGATTTAACCCTGACTTGCTGTAGGTAGTCAACAAAAACCATATCGCATTCACCATCCCTGTGCTGCTTGTGCACTCTTGACAAAAGCTCATCGATGTCCCAACCACTCTTCTCATCGATTGCGATTTTGTATTTAGCTAAGTCGTTTGCTTTGGCTATGAAACGAGAAAGCTCAGAGTCATTCATGTCGCCAGACTGAAACTTCTGTGTGCTAATGCGGGCTTCTGCTGCGATAAACTTTTCGATAAGATCTTCTTTGTCCATCTCGTTAGAAAAGAACAGTGGCTTGTAGCCTTGCTTCATAGCTTGCAGTGCAATGAAACTTGCAAAGCTTGTCTTGCCTACTGATGTCCTTGCTGCCGCGATGTAAAATCTTCCGCTAAGAAGTCCAGCAACAAAATAATCTAGCTTTGGTAAACCAAACGATGCGCCTCTGGTCTTTCCTTCTTTTCGTAAACCAATTCTTTCCTCAATACGTCCCGCAGTTGATTCAATCATTTCTGGCATTGAAAACATTTCTTTTCCACCTGTGACGCAACCTTCTGCCAACTCTGCTAATCTTTTAAATTCTAAAATCAATGGATCAAGTCTGTCTGAGTTTGTTGATTGCATGATCTTGTGACAAATGTTGTTTGCATCAAGAACTATGTTTTTCATTTTGTACCAACCGTTTAGCTGAGACATGAAGAAATTAATGTTTACTTCTCTGACGTAAGATTGGCTAAGACGAATCATCATTTCCATTCCAGTGCCAATAGAGTTTGCAATGGTGGCGATGTTTACCATTTGCTCTGCGTCACTGAGTTCTTTGATCTTCGTAGCAATCTTGATTCTTTCAAGATCACCAAACGCTGCTGGATCAAAGTCATGCTTTACTTCAGGCCAATATCTTTTGTGCTGTGCAAGTAACATTCCCAGAACTTGATCTTGGTATTCGTAGTTCATTGCTTATCTCCCGTTGGTATCTCTAGCCACCTGCGTTCAGGTTCTTTGTGCAGCTTGCTTTGTGACACAAGGATCTTGTTGATCTGCTTTTCAATCATGCCAACAGGGTGGCATTGGTTTGCTATGAACTGGTCTTGGATCTCGAAGTATCCCTCGACGATCTTGATAGCCTGTTCTTTGCCATGGGCTTTGGTAATCCTCCCAAGTTGTCCAGCCTCGACTCCACCCACAGCCGCCTTGATTCCATACCTCTGCTCAAAAAGTTCACAGTACCTAGCAATGACCTCATGGGTGCCAAGTTGGGGCTTACTTGTTTCTTTCTTACTTTCTTTCTTTATTACATTCTTCAATATGTGGCTCTGCGATGGCTCTGCGATGGTTCTGCGATGGTTCTGCGATGGCTCAACCGCTGGTTCTTCCATTCCTTCCATGCTCTGATATTTGTCATAATTACAGATAGTTATGATCGATCCTGCGTTGGTTGTTTCGATGGTTATAATTTCTTCAATTTCAAAATTTTTTAAGCGTTTTCGTATCAACCCCCTGGCGCAACCTAATGCCAATTCCATCTCTTTGACACTTGTAACAAGGGTGCCTCTGGGGACAGAGACTCTTTTATAGCCACTTCTTGCTAGTGCTTTGCCGTCAACATAATTGGCGTTTGAGATAAGCCAAAACAAAATGCCTATGTCGATGGCGTCATAGGTTCCATCACACAAACTTCTGCTAATCTTTACCCAGCCGCCAGAAAATCTACCCATAACAAACGTCCTTTGTTGTTGCGGGGAAGCTTCGATGTGATACGATAAGTATCGAAACCACCCCTATGGTTTCAATCATGACATCAACGCCACATTCGTTGATTCAAATCACCCTCAGAGCTTCAGCCCCTCTGGGGGTTTATTTTTGATTGGCATGAATAAATTTATAGGTAAGATTTATGGACTGCAACTGCAAAATCTTATGAAAGATTTGCTTCTACAATGTTCCACAAGGCTAGCATTCCCTGATCTTTTACGATCTTCTTAGCCTTAGAAGCGGTTAAACCACCATCAATTTGAAAGTGTGCTTTCTCAAACTTCAATGGTTTAAAACCATGTCTGATAAATATCTCTGTGATTTTATCGTAATCTATTGACCAGTCCCAACGCTTATTGCTGTATCCAACAATATCAACAGCAAGTCCATATTGATGAAATGATTCATAAGGTTTTGCATGGGTTATGATTTTTCCATCACGTGTGCGGCCCTGGTCATACAACCATTGTTGTCTCGCAGCACTTCTATAACTTTCAAATACAGCTACTTCATAGCCCTTCTCATGACACTCAGCTAATGCTGCGTTTAGTCTAACTACAAGGAATGACGCAAGGTTTGAGGTGTCTCTGCAAATTGTTTGTACTTTTTCATTAGTCATGTTAATAAATTTCTCCATCCAAAAATAAGGAGAGTCTATGCAGCCAACGCATTATGAGAGAGTCAATGTCATTATAACACGCCAGTTGAAAAAGGAGTTAGTTAAGCACGCTAAAGAGACTGACAGCAGCCTGACCAGGATCTTGAAGATTGCGATCAAAGATTATTTGACAAAGACAAAGGAGGCTGGAAATGACCGCAGAAAGTAAATCGTTAGCGGCGATGATGTCAGCACTTCAGATATTGGAGAAACAAATTGATGACTCAGAAGAAATTACACCTGAACAATGCGACGCACACTTTAGTTCAATCAAAGAAGTGGATACTAAGGTTGACCGTCTTCTTAGCTTTATGGATCTTTGCAAACAAAATGCTGCAACCTACAGTGAACGCGCAGAATCCTTACAAATCGCCAGCAAAAGTTGGGAGCGAAAGTATGATGCCTTGCAGCGTTACGCCATGTGGCTAACTGAGCGTTATCCAGAAGTAGAATGGCGCGGCACTGACCGCACGTTTGCTAAGAAACTAAATCCAGTATCTCTCAATTGCCAGTTACAAAAAAAATACAGCACATCAAATTATATCCCTGATGAGTTGGTGTTTTCGATTCCAGAGAAATACAGGGAATGTAAGGTTGTTTGGCTACTTAAATCTGACTTGGTGAAGGATGACCTAAAGTCTGGAAAGTCCTTAAATTTTGCTAGGTTAGATAGGAAGGAAGCACTTGCTATTAGCCCTAAACTAAAGGAGGATCGTACTTGAAAAAGACTGATGAGGAATTGAATGAAGAGGCGCACGAGATGATCCTCGAAGATCATTCAGATATTGTCGACGTGCGGGATAAGTATCTTCAAGTGATGGACGCTTTTAAAAATGAAGACAGCCCCCTCTTGCTTGTTCTTACCCAGAACATCGTACTGGGTTTGGAGTGTGCGTTACTGAACTTGGACAACCTAATCAACTGCTATGTAAATCAAAAAGAAGATAAGAAACCCAAAGGAGCAAAAAATGACAGAATTAATTAACGTACAAACACAATCACCTGCGCTGCGCTTTGACACAGAACAAGTGAACTTAATCAAACGTACAATTTGCAAAGGTGCAAGTGATGAAGAGCTTTCAATGTTTTTGCATCAGTGTAAGCGTACTGGTCTTGATCCTTTTGCTAGGCAGATTTACGCCGTCAAGCGATACGACAGTAGGGAGAAGCGAGAAGTATTGGCAATGCAGACTTCTATCGACGGACTTAGACTCGTCGCACAGCGAAGTGGACAATATGCAGGACAAGACGGCCCATTCTGGTGTGGAGATGATGGCGTCTGGAAAGATGTATGGCTCTCTGACAAACCTCCCATCGCAGCAAAAGTTGGCGTACTGCGTGCCGGATTCAGCCAGCCTTGTTACGCTGTGGCAAAGTTTAGTAGCTATGCTGCAAAAACTTCCCAAGGTGCTTTAACAAAGTTCTGGGCACAGATGCCTGAACTGATGATTGCTAAAGTTGCTGAAGCACTGGCTCTCAGAAAAGCATTTCCACAAGAATTGTCTGGTCTTTATACTACAGATGAAATGGAGCAAGCTAATGTTCAAGTTCTTCAAAGCCCTGTGGCTCAGACGACGACTGCGACTGTATCCAACACTCCCACTACAATTACGTTCGATCCAAAGAACGCACAGCACGTCAAATCAGTAGGCACATTTCTGCAAAGCAAAGGTCATGTAAATTTGTTTGATACGTTTGCCAAGCGTCTTGTAGGCAAACCTTTCACCAAAGATACTGTTGAGACTGAATGGGCTGCGATCAACCCTGAAGCTCCAGATAAGGATCCAGCAGATGAATAAAGATATTAACAATATGCTGATGTCACACTTCTTTGGTGAAGATTGGCAGGAGGCGTTTGCAGACCCTGTCAGGAAAGCAAAGATCGACAAAGAACTGGAACAACGACTTGAACTTAAAAGATTACAATGGAAAGCAGAAAGTGAGGAAGAGGAGTGAATGGAGAGTTTCAAAAACACAATAGCAGAGTGGACGATAGCATCACTAGCCTACATTATAGCAGTAATTGCGATGATCGTGGCGGCTGGTGGAGCGGCTTTACAGATCGTGTTTGGGCGTATATTGCGCTTTTTCTAGGGATGTTAATTTTAGGTGTTTTATTTTTAACAGATAAATCAATAGGAGAATAACGATGCCACACTTAAACGTATGTAGTTTCATGGGCCATGTTGGTCAATCACCAACACAGAAAACCAGCAAAGATGGTGCGAAGACTTGGAGTGAGTTTAGCCTTGCAGTGTCGACTGGCAGTAAAGCAGAGCCTAAGACCATGTGGGTAAAGTGCAGAGTATTTGGCAACAGTGCAGGCAGAGTTACAGAGATGTGCAACAAAGGTGATGCGGTGTATGTCTCAGGCAAACTAGATGTAAACGCTTATGCCAGAAAGCAAGACAATCAACCTGCGGCAGATGTAAGCCTTATGGTAAACGAGTGGCATTGGCTTAAACCAAGCAGCAAAGCAGACGCTACAGACTTGGCTAATAGCATGCCATCAAAAGCTCCGGCTATTGGCACAGGTGAATTTGAACTACCGTTCTGAGGTGACTATGTATTTTATTAAAGATGGCCAGACTCTCTTCAGGTTTGCTCAATGGGCAGACTTGGAGGATTATTCTGGGATGAGCAAAGATAGATTTAACGGCTCATTGCCAGCGGCTATTTCCAAGGTATTTCCAAACTCTGAGTTTGCTGCCTTTTACGGCGCATATTCTAAGGGATGGATTACGAAGGATGGTGAGCCCTGTGATGGTTTTAAAAAAGGAAATTTGTGGGATGGAAAAGAGAGAAGGAACTATTGTTTGGCCAATTTTATAAGTGAAGGTGGGAAGCTATGAAAACAGATCAAGACTATGTTGATGCCTTTAACAGAAGCAGATTAAGAGTTAATAATTTTGCCAGAATTTATGAGGATAAAAAAATCAAATTGTTGATGCTGCCACAGCCCCCGGCGGAAGATAAAAACGCTAGAGACAAAGGTGACATGATGCTTGTGGCAAGAGTAGAGCATAAAGTTCTCAGCCTACCATTCACATCTTGTGATGATTTTCCATTTTCCAATATGTTTATAGATGAAACATACAAAGTAGATAACAAAGATGACAAAGCGTATATGTATGTTTTAGAAAACAAAAATGGCACTCATGCTGGTGTGATTTATGGATGGACTCAGCCACTCTGGACTACAAACACTGTGCATGATTCTGTTTGTGATAGGATGATAACGGTGTACCAGATTGATAAAAAGCACGTTAGGTTTTGTAAGGTTGAAGAGGTGTTTTGATGACTATTCCAGTTGAAAGAACATACGCCGTAAAAAATGCTAGAGAGTTTTTGTACAGCTTGCTTGATTCAAAAGTAACGCCAAGGGTGCCAAGAGCTATTAGAGATAAGGCGCGTTCAATCTTAAGACATTATCCCAATGACTGGGACATGGATGAGATGTTTCTTGGAAGACGTGTGTTTGATCCAATTCCTGATCTGGTCGAATAACGACCTGATTATTGCACTTAAAAGGGTAATATATGATATTTGATCGCTATCAACCAAGAATCGTTGCGCCAAAAAAAACAAAATGGAGTCCTAATTCATATTCAGTTGAATGGACTGATCAAGGAACTCCAATCTATTACTATGCGGATGGAAGAGTTGTTTTAAATTACAAAATAGAATTTTCTGTAGAGCTTCCAAAAAAATTAGCCAAAGCATTAAACAAACTAAGAGGTAAATGAATGAGTGATGAAAAACTGACAGAATGTACACATGAATGGAAAGATAAAGGAAGCTATTTTAAATGCGTTGAGTGCGGCGAAACAAAAGAAAATATAGCCGGAGTTTTTCTTTACGCTAAAGGATATGGTTTATCGCCTTTAGAATTTCATATGTTAAATAACCAAGATAAAAATGAAACTAAATGAACGTCAATACTCCAATAATATACACTCACGTCAGGCTGTCTGAGCTTACTCAAGATGAGCAGCAGGGCTTGGTTGAGTGTCGTATCTTTGGAGCTTGCTCCCTTGGCGGCAGAGCGATCTTGTTTCACATTCAAATGAACAATGGCGCGGTCTATTACCGTTTGCCTATTTCTGCCTTCAGAGAAGAACGTTTCTCAGAGCCACAGTTTCCTCTAAATTTGCTTCAGCCATGGGACTGCCCGTCTGAGGATATGGAGGTCATTACCTATGACTGGCTCTTCAAACAGCGCGTAAAGTGCCTTAAATTAGGCGGCATGGGCGGCAACTACGTTACCACGTTTGACTGGTCTGGGTTTGGGACCACTGCTGAGATTGCCCATGAGCATAAGTGCGCTCACTTAATAAAGCTTGATAACGGCCAATTTGCATTACAACCCAATAACTTTCTATTGTGGCTAGAAAAGAGTAATATTAATATTGATGGAAGTCATAAATTGTTAAGAACTAATAAGGAATACCCAAGTGTGGAGAATGGAGGATGAAAGTTATGTTTCAGTTCTCATTACCGGAAGAGAATGAAGAGTATAAGCTTCATTGTCAGACAGGCGATTTTCATTCAGCTATCTGGGAATATGCCAACTGGTTAAGAGGCATTTGTAAACATGGCAATCCAGATGAGTTTAATGCTCAAAAGTGCAGAGAAAAACTGCATGAACTATTGGTTGAGCATAACGTAGACTTGTAAACTATAAGTCTATTATCCTTTGTGGTATAATTAATCATCACCACATGATGAGGTAGTTATGCCTGTATGGTTGACACTTCTTCCCACCATCATTTCCGCATTAGTCCAATTAGCTAAACTCCTGTTAGATCTAGCAAAAGAGAAAAAACAAGACGAGATAAAGTCTTGCGGCCTTGCTATTGAAGAGGCAAGACGTACTGGCGACACGACTAAACTTACTCAACTCATCGAAAAGATGAGGAAAGGTCAGCCATGCGATTAATCTTGTGTGCTCTTTTGCTCATGCTTACTACGACTGCAAGTGCTGATAATGATGGACTAAAACCAGAAGATATCCGCCTTGGTGAGCGATATGGCTACACAGCAAAAGATATGAAAGAAGCGCACAAAGAAGCAAAAAGTAAGATAAATCGACAGAAAATTTTACTGGATATTGAACAGACTTTTGAAAAAGATCCTATCAAGTCAGCAGAACTTGTGGACAAGGCAATCAATAATGCTCTCTCTATGGCAGATGTAATCTTGCGGGCGGAAGGTCATGATGAGATTGCAGATGACATTGAAGTTGAATATCTCATTGCATATCGCAATTACTATAAACGAGAAATGCTTGGAATACTTGAGATGGGAGATCATGAGCCAATGTCTGACTGGCTTAGAACTGTGCACAAAAAGATACATGATGCTATTGGTGACTTTCTTTGCCAGCAAGCGCACTTGCATGATTTGTATATTTTGAATCACTCAATCCCTGTGGTATTCTCTCCAGAATCGTACACATTAAAAGACTACTTAGACCATTTTGCGGGCCACCTGATCTGGGGGTGGTGGTGGGAGCATCACGGGTTTGCTGGTGTTGTCGCTTACTGGGTTGTAAATGGCACCTGCATAGGAGCCACTTATGGGTTAGGCATCTTGCCTTTTGTATGCAGCCCAATCGCCGGATTTGCTGAAGAGGTAATGGACAAGCGTATCGCTCCGGACATGGGAGAACGGATCTGGGAGAGAGCGCAGGAGCGTCAAAAGAGCCTCCTTAGCCCCACAGGCCAAGACTAAACCGTTAGCTGTCATGACCATTTTCTTTTTGCCCTTGTAGGCCACACAGACACCTGTGATGTTTCTAATCTTAGCAAGACGCTGTGAGATGGCTGGCTGTGTAAGGTGCATTTTTTTGCCAATGTTAGTGACAGAAATCTCATCAGCCATCATGACCAAAATGATCAAATCATCTATGTCCAAGCCTCGAAGTTTCATGCTAAGATCCTAGCATAAAACATGAAATAGGACTCCGTTTTTAAAAGGCTCTGGCTTAAGCTGGGGCTTTTATTTTAGCCGCCGCTGCTACAAATTCCCTAATCTCATCTTTAGATCTTAAAACTATGGCCATTGCTCCAGACATGTTGAGCTTTGTAATCCACTCAGTTTGCTCAGGAGAAAGTCTGCCTTTGTCAGTCTTAAGCTCTATGGCAAAAAACTTGCCGTTAGGAAATACTCCAGCTATGTCAGGAAAGCCCTTTATAGGGCTACACTTACGGATAACCTTGTTGCCAATGCTATGCATGACGGGGCCATTGGGAACCCGCCAATAAACAAGCCCTGATTGCTTAAGACAAGTCAGGGCGAAGCTTAAGAGTTCAGACTCTTTCATTAGCCTTTGATCTTTAGGGCCAGCGAATAAAGCTTAAGACAGCAATCCACAGCCTCTTCACAGATAGCCTCTAGCTCGTCATCTTCAAGATCAAGCTCTTCTTTGACCATTGCGCTTAGTTCATCAAGCTCTTCTTGGCTAAGATCCCTAGCCTCTTCTACAGCCTCAGAAAGACCGTCTAGTGCGCTTGGAAGTTTATAAAGGACTGGGACTAACCTGGCAGCATCAGCCAAAGTAGCCTTGCCATCAGCCGCAGCATCGCCTACAGCAGATGCCAGAGCACACATAAACTTGACTGCCTCACCTAATTCTTTTGTACCTGCCATGATTAGTCCCTCTTGTTTTCTATTGATCTAAGACGAAGTTCATGATCTTTCACCTGTTCTATTATTATACCAATCTTTAGGTTAAGATCTCTAATACTTCCAAGCACCTGACTAAGAACCTTCACACCAGCCGTTATCGCCATCGCAATGATACCAAGTAACGCTTCACTGATATGAAGATCCATAGGTATTCTCCTGGTATATTAATCTGATTAAAATTATATCAGACTTCTTCAGGAACTGAAATGATGCCTTCAAGTACGCTTAAATCAGCCGCTGTAAGCTTGGCAGGTTCTAGCTTGGTAAGGTCTAGCTTTTCCCTGTCAATCTCTACTTTTTTGCCTAGAAACTCAATAATAGCGGTTTTGGCAGTTTCTTTATCTACCCCGTCCAGATATGCAAAGTCTGTCTTCTCTTCGTTCAGCTTCCATTTAGAGCCATCAGAATCGACATATTTAGAGAGCATAGTTACCCACTCTTTTTGACTATCAAGAGTGTGCTGCTCAAGCACCCTGCTAAGGCGCATGACGCTGTAAGCTGTCTTAGTGTCAAGGTTAGGTTCAGTAACAAGCTTAGTGAGAGCCAAACGAAATGGCTCAGAACGCAAGGTTCCAAGTGTCAATGAAATCATAAAATCCTCCTGGGTTAATAGGAGGATCTTATGAAGTCTAGATTAAAAAATCAATACTTTAGGCTAGGCGCAGATACTGTAGGTAGATGTCATCGCCAGCAGCCAAAATCGCAGCCAAGTCAGGCTCAAACGTGATTCTTGTTTTGCCAGCTACAAGAGACAAAACATAGTCATCGCCAGAACCTTCATTATGGACAACACCACCAGTCATTACCATCATAGTGTCAGCCATAGCTTCAAAAGCACAGTCAATGTAGCCATTAGTAATGTCCGTAGAAGACAAGACTTTTCGCTCTTTCTTGCCCTGTGGAATAGCAGGTGCTGGTATTGCTGAGATTTGACCACTAACATAAGACTTCATTGAGCTGACGCTTGCTGCCTGATCAGTTTCAGATCCAGCAGTAGAGTTAACTACAGCAGCCGTTTTAGCAGCGGATGCACTGAAATACTTGTTAGTAGATCCTTCAGAAACATCATCGCTATTCAAAGTTACAGAACCCGTCTTACCATTAACAGATAAGACAGCGTCCGTTGGCGTGAGCAGCTCTTTCCAATCTGCCAATACTGAAGGATCAGTTCCAGCTAAGATGAAAGACTTGCTCAAGTCTGTCCGGATAGCCACGTCACCTTTTTGTGCAGCCAAGGCAAGCATTGCAGCTTGGCTTGCAACTACATAGGTTTCAGTGATTGCTAACGCAGGAAGTTGTCCTGTAGGAACCTTTCCGCTACCGTCAAGCTCTGCCACTCCACCCGCAGCACCTTTGCTTGCTTGGTCAAGCTTAAGAGCCAAAGCATCGTAAACAGCATTCTGCGATGGAGCTTTATCAGTTACACCATCAGCGATAGCATCACCAACTGCGGCAGACTTAGCACGTGCATCTGTAAACCATTTGTTAGTTGGTACTGCCGCTTCTGCAATGTCATCTGTTTGTAGAACTACTGCGCCAGTCTTGGTGTTAACAGACTGTACCGCACCAACGCTTGCAGGAATTTGCGACAGTGGAACTTTACCGGAACTATCAAGTTCAGCAAGACCACTGTTTGCACCTTTAAGGCTAGTAGAAAGTTTAAGTGCCAACGCGTCAAAGACAGCGTTTTGAGAAGGAGCAACAGTTGTTACACCGTCTGCGATTGCATCAGCTACAGCAGCAGTTCTAGCGGCAGATTGGAAGTCACTGATGTCTGATGCGGCCAAAGAATTACTGTAGCGCAGTTGCGTTACGTTTGTTCCTATCTTTGTATTGCGAACAACCAAACCAGCAATGTGGCTATAGCTGTTGGCAAACATTCCAAAGAAAGATCCGGCAACACCTGTTACAACAAAGCTCGCTGCGTTATCAAGAATGTTGAAAACACAGTGAGTAGTAAAACAGTTAGCATTTGCTCCAAGCAAGTTGATACCATTACCAATCGCAGCATTGTTGGTAACACTGGACGCTTGCATCAAAACCTGGCCGTTTGCAGCAATCTTAATTGCAGATGCGCCTTGGCAAGCCAAAATACCGGAAACAATTTGAGCATAACCCTGCCCAGTCATATCAATCGCACAAGATCCGCCGTCAACGTCTAAGCCATATTGAGTGTAAAGTTGACCGCCAGCAGCGATTGTAAAATGTGTACCACCGTTGCCACTTCCAGCCATTCTTGATCTAGTGTTGTTTGCGTAAAGCTTACCAAACAAACCAAGACTAATAAGTTTTGCTGTAGAAGCTGTGTTGCTGTTTTGAAGATAACAACCAGACATTTGAACTTCTGTATCAGCCAATGTGCCGCTGATAGAAAGAAGAGGCGTTGTGGCGTGACTACTTACAAACAAGATGTTTGCAAGAGCAACACGGTTGTTTATAGCGTTGTTGCTTGCTCCTTGAATGGTGTGCTGACCAGTAATTTTAACGCTCAAAGAGTCGCTAGGGTTAGCCAAGCCTTTCAAATGCACGTTTCCTGGAATTGTTAAATCTTCTGTATAGCTTCCTGGAGGAATTTCAATCATGTAGTTGTTTGTTGCCGTTGGGCTTGTACACAAAGCAATACAGCCAGCAATTGTGCTTGCATCAACGCCTACCGTAAAGACTTTGGCAGCTTTTGGAATTGCAGCCCAAGTTAAATCACCACGCAAGAATTGACTAGTGGTGCCAGTACCAAGGCTGTTTTGTTTTAGAGCAAGAGCATCGAATACTGCATTCTGAGAAGGTGCTTTGCTGGTAACGCCATTAACAATCTGATCTTCTACTTTTGCAGAAGCTTCTGATGCGGCCTTACTATCGACGTAACCTTTTCTTGCAAGGTCTTTTGCGTCAATTGGATCATTGTCTGACTGAATTGGAATTGTCTTATCGACAAACCTACCCTTAACCAGAGCCATAGTCTCTCCTTCATGATGTTAATAAAATTTTAACGTGTGTAGGTAACTCTTAATTTGTCACCCACGTCAAGTATACCATAAAGTGGAGTTGAAAACCAACTTAGCACGTTTAAAGTCACCATATAGTCTTCGCCATACACTTGCGCACTTCCTGAAATAACATCAAGAGTTACAGCCGTTGCATCAGTAGGTGTATGAGATAAAGTAATAGATGACGAAGAGATGTTTAAAGCATCTAAAGTAAAGTATTGGACTGTGTAAATGTTGCTTGGAGGAACAGATATAGTCTGGTTTTTCCAAAGCTGTGTAGCAGATTCGTAGACAAGTGCTTGTCCATTTGTAACACCGTTGATTGCAACGTTGTGAAGCTCTTGAAGTTCAAATCCATTTTGTATCTTTGTTTCAATGATGCCTTCAGTTGGATGGCTTCTTACAACGTAACCTATAAACACCATATGGTCTGGCGCAGATGGCTTTGTAGTAGTAAGTCCACCGGCTACTGTAGGAGACAACCAAAGAAGCTGCCCTTCAGTAAACATTGAAGTATTTACGTTACTAAGCTGTCCTTCAACTACAACATAGCCAACACCATTATGAAGTATGTCAGACTCTGCAAGTCCAAATGTTTTGGAGCTTGTTGTTTCTGAATTTGCTTGAGAATAGTTAATCGTAGGTCTATTGCCACTTGCACCATTGATGTAAACAGCAGACTTCTTTGGAATAGTTGCGCCAGTAATATTTCTTACAAGACACTTTAAAGTGGTTGTGTTTGTGACAATGCTTCCGCCAATAAGAGGCTCTGCCACTCCGTCGTCACGCTTTATTTTGAATATTTGTTCGCCTTCGTCGTACCACATGAACACCCGCGCCGCTGGCGGTGTTTCCGGCTCTGCAATCGACGACCATCTAATTTTGCTATCAGACATATCAAGCCTCTAAAATAAGTGTGCCCTCAAGTAGCAGTGTGCCTTCTAAATTCAAAGGGCCAAAAGTAACAGAGATCCTATATTCTACCACTCTTACTATAGTTCTCTGAGGTATTGTAGACCAGCCACAATGCCAATCTGATCCGGCTAAAACTGGTACTACAAAGCTCATTAGCTAATCTCGTCCACTATGATTACGCTTCCGCCTATACGTGCCTTGGCAAAAAGTTGAATTGTGTCCTTTATATCGAGTGCCCTTTCACTCTGGTCATTTAGTATAATTCCAGTAAATCCTGGGATTGTGCTGCTGTAGTTTAGCCTAATCTCATCACCACTATAGTTTTGAATATTTATAGCATTCCTATTGTCAAGCGGACCCCCTGGAGGTAACGCCGTCCACTCAGTCGTGCTAAGTAAAACTTCAGTAACCCTTCCAGCAACCCTAAGACCAGATGGGCTAAACGTGCCAGTAACAGCGATATTGCCATCAAGTGGATTATCGTTGTCAGGAATAGCTGTATCGAAATAAGAAGTACGGTTATCCCAAACTCCTTTAAACTCTCCCATGAGAGCGTATGTGGATGTGATAATGTCACCATTACGATACTGCCTCAAGATCTGCCAAATAGGTTCAGAAGTAAGACCGCGCAAAGAACTAGACCTGCCAATATACCTTATATTAGCAGCGGGTTCGTCTATTTTGATGAGTTTTATCTCATCCGTTCTTACCTGCCTGACTTCCATTAATCTTCACCTTCTCCGTCCATCTCTTCCATCATCTTGTCGTTATACTTCTTTTTTAGATCTTTAAGAGACTTTGGAGCAGTAGCTTTATTCTCTTGCTTGAAAAGCTCTTCTACCATCTTGTTTTTGCTCATGGCATAGTCTTTAACCATAGCAAATAGCTTTGGATCTGCTTCGATCTTTTTAGCTTCCATGTAGCTTTCAAGCATCTCTTCCATTTGCTCTTGATCGTAAATGCCCTCTTCAGTCTTAGGCATTTCTTCGCCTTCAGGTTTAGCACTCATGTCCATTTTCATTTTTGTTCTCCTTGATTAAGCTGCCACATTAAATCCCAAGCACTAGGAATAGCACCTGTCTCTTGTGTAAATTGAGAAATACCTTGAGCAGACGGCAAAGCTTGAAGACCTAATGGTAATTTTCTTTGAAGCTGACCAGGTACTGCCAATGTCTGTCGAACTCCTGGAAGTCCAGCAACACTTTCAGCCATTCTTGAAACGGCTGTTTCAGGTTGTAATAATCCTTTTTTAATTGCTAAAGGACTTGTAGCAAAAGCTCCGGCAAGACCGCCCAAAGCCATGCCAACCGGAGCACCCATTGGCCCGGCAATAGCAGTACCCAAAGCTCCGCCTAAAGCCGCTCCAGCACCAGCTCCTCTCCACCATTGGTTAGATCCGCCACCAACAAGAGGTTGTGTAGGAGGACGACCAAAGTATTTCCAAGTCACAGCTACGTCAGAAAGACCAGACAAATTGGCTTTGTACTTTTGGTCAAATCTTTTTATGTCTGACTTCAAAGATGGGTATCTTAATGACTCAGGATTTTTAAGAGTATTCATAGCAATGTCTTTATTTCTAAAGAACTTATATATACCCTCTTTTATATCCATGTGTTCTTTGTATGCTTTTTGTAAACCTTTTCCTTCTATTTTGTTGTAAATAGCATTTCTCAAACCACCTTCAGCAGTTTTAATTGCAGCTTCCAATTGAGAACTTACTTGCAGCGGGCCTCTACTAAAATCAATTAAATCAGCCAATTCATTCTTTAAAGTAAAAGCTGTCTTTGGGCTTACTTCATTTATGCCTTCTTTAAAGTATTTGTCTTTAAGAGCTGTTATTTTATCAGCCGCTTCTCTTAACGCAAGGCTGTCACTTTCTTTTGCAGCAGAATCAAGCTGCATAAACAAATCATCGAAAGGCTGTCTAAATGGAGTTAGTTCAATTTTTTTACCTTCCTTATCAGCGACATCAAGAGCCTTACCAATAAGTTTTCCAGTTTTATCTAAGGCAGTATTAACCTTTAATGCTTCTTTTTCAGCAACACGACCTACAGCATCAGTTCCGCCTTTTTCAAGCCAGTCTGATAAATCTAAGTTTGTATATGTCTTGTTTGGGTTTAATTTTAAACCACCAACTTTAAACAAATCTTGTATGGTTTCTTTGTTTGCTTTGTCTGTTGCAGTAGAAAGAGCATCTGAAGGAACTCCACTAACCCCACTAATAGCGCTCTTTGGAAGTTTTGAAAGAAAACCTTCTTGACCTTCAGATAAAATATCTTTAGCCATTCTTTTTTGAGCGTTGGTTATTTTTATGGCTTTACCAAATTCATCAACTTCTGGAATAGACTCTATTTTTGCTTTTTCAAGTATACGCCTTACAAAGCTAGGATTTTCAATTGCTTTTGTAATCTGTTTAGAACTTGATCCACCACCAACAAAAGGAACTGGCAAAGCCCCAAGTGCTCCAGATATTGCTATGTCTGATCCGCTTATTTCTTTAACTGGTCCTTCTTTTCCAAAAGCATATTTACCAATAGCCTGTCTTACTAATTCAAGGCCAGCACTGGCAGCTCCGCCTCCAGCAAGAGCAGCAGGTATTGCGCCAACACCACCACCTAATATTCCACCAGCTAAACCAGATGCGCCAGTTGCAACGGTTGAAAGTGTTGCGTCTACTAAGTCATAGCCAAGATCAGTTAAATCCTGTACGGCTTCTTGTGGACTTGTAATGCCTGTAGGATCAAGTTTCTTCCAGTTTTTATCTCCAGGCTTTCTTGCAACAATCTCATCACCAACTGTTGAAATTTCTAATCCACCGCCTCTTTCAGCATTTTTTTGTTTCAAATAATCTAATTGATCTTGCGTAGAACCGCCAAAATTCTTAACAGCTATCCTGTCTTCCCATGGAATGTCTGATGACTTATTTAATACCTGAGCTGGTGTTTCTGGCATTGCAGATGTTTTATTTTGCCTAGCAAGAAATTCTTTTATCCTAGGGTCTTGGCCTTGTGGCTCTCCCTGACTAGCAAGAAATTCTTTTATCCTAGGATCTACTTCTGCCATGATTATTTGCCCCCAACTACTCTTTCAAATTCTTCAGGATTTGTTTTTTGAAGATTAACAAGCTCTTCTTGTGTCCATTTTTTTGCAGGTGTCTCTGTTGTTGTTTCTTCATCTTCAGGCGGGCCAAACTGTATGGCCTTTCTTTGTCGTCCCTGTTCACGCGCCTTTTTATACAAAGACTTTTGATTATTAAATGGTTCATCAGCATAGCCAAGATATATATCTTTAACCCTTTGCTGATATTCATCCATCGTGCTGTCACCGCGTTGCATAATTCCATCAAGGACATTAATCGTACCTTGAACGGGTCCACGACCAATCATATTCTTAAAGTAAGCATCTACAAGAGATGTGTTGTTTGCTGTTACTGCTTGTAACAATTCAAGATCAGCTCCGGCAAGAGCACCAAGTTTAGATACATCCCTGTTAAATCCGGTTGTCATTTGAGATACAGCACTAATATATTCTTGTCTTCTTGGGTCATCCGGTCTAGATGGTATTCCGCCAACCTCATTAATTATTGACTTAATTCTTTCAGCAGCGTTCATAACCTCAGACAAACCACTAATAGTGTTTCCAAACTCTTTATTATAGCTTTTTCTATTTTCAATAAGTTTGTTTTCTTTTCTTTCAGAAGCTCTATCGTCCTTAGCAAGACCAAGCTCTCTTCTCTTCATCGCTATTTCTTGCAGTCTTTGTTTTCTATCAAACTCCATTTGTTCAAGCTTGCCAACATTAGTTGCCCTTTCTACTGCTAATGATGCCGCTCCGCCTCTGGCTTTAAGTACAGCGTCTTGAAGGGCTTGTATGTTTTTACCTTGATCTGTTGGTCTTTGGTAAGCTTGCAGAAGATTGCTAGGACGTTGTGACCAGCTTTGAGACAAAGCGATTAATGGACTTAAATCCATTTGTTGTGGTGTAGATCTTGCCGCAGCTAATTGTTCTTCTGCTTGTTTAATGGCTTGGTTTTGAAGATCCATCTGTTGTTGAGCAGCTTTCATTAATTCTTCTCTAACTGATAGAGGAGCTTCTGCTGGCATAGGTGGCAACCCGCCAGACTCTTGTGCTTGTCTGTTGAGCTGTGGCTGTGTAGGAACTTGTGCAGGAGCCATTTCTGGCATAGGCATAGGCGGTGGTGTCATGCTTTGGCCATATTGAGCAGCTTCAAGTTGAGCAATTAAATTTGCATCTAAACTTTGATTGTTAGCTGGCAATGGCATAACCGGAGGCATTGCTTCCTGTTGTGGCCTATTCATAGCTAAGAAAGGTAAAAAGCTGCCTACCATATTAATCTCCAATTACATTCTGGTGCCGTACATAGACCTACGTTGCATCATTGGATCTACACTTTGGTTTTGTGTTTCCATCATCTGCCAAGGCAATGCTTGAGAAGTTGATCCTGAACCACCAGCAAGATTTGCTTCAGTAAGATCCTTGGTTTTTGCAGCATCAAGCTTTTGTTGATTCTGAGAAAGCATTGCGCCTGTTAAACCAGCTTCCATCGCAGAACCTAGTGGATCTGCTGTTTGTATTCCACCAGGAGCCATGCCAGTCCAAGGCGACCATCTAGCGGTAATAGCAGCACGTCTTCTTTGCTCTTCTTCTTTTGGACGATCTATTAGCTCAGACTTTGCCAAGCCAAGACCAGCCATAACGCCAATAGTAACCGGATCCATATTATTCTCCTTCTTTCTTTTCTTCTTTACCCATGTCCATCCATGGGCTTTTCTTTACTTCTGGCAACTCTTTTTCATTCTTTGTTTCTTTTTCCCAACGTGATGCTATCTTTGGATGCTGAGAATACATAAAACGCATTTGAGCTTTTGATTTAAATGGCATTACACCACCTCACCATTTTCTCTAATGTATTGATGATCTAAACCAAGATAATCAAAAGTCTTTAGCCAGAAATTAACAACTGGCTTAAACAACCATCCAATCTTGCCTTTGCCGTAATACCATTTCCCATAACTTACCATTGGATCTGTCATGAGACTTCTGACAGCAATTTTAACAAATTTAGATTTTCTCATAGCAGGAACAAGAACTTCAGAAAGTTTGTAGTAACCTCTACGGTTTTTGTCTGTCATTTTTTCATCACGATATTTTCTTACAACTTCATCCATTGTTCCATTGCCATATCTAGCTTCTAAAAATATAAAGCAGCAAATTCCAGAACTACCACTTCCATAACCTTCAGAAGTTTTTTCAGCAGCATATCCTTTCATGCGCTCACCATATTGCTGTAGTTTCCTATTCTCTCTAGCAGCAAGATCCATTAATTGAGTCTGAAGGTTTGATTTTTCTGTATCTGCTTGTTGTCCAAGATTGAACTGAGAAAGTCTTGAAGCAAGATCTGATCCTTGCATACCAAGCTGACCACGTTCTACTGCGCCACCTTGGCGTTGTTGTTGCATCATTTCTGCAAGATTTCCAGCACCAGCAGTCGCCATTCTTTCAGCAGCACCACCACCAAGACCGCCCTTCATAGCAAGGCTTGATCTAGCACCAGCCATGGCACCAGCTTGTTGCCTAGTAGCTTGATCCATTAACCTTGCTTGTTCTGATCCTTGCTTTTCAAGAGCCATTTTATACCAAGGAGACTCTTCCATTTGCTTTTGGATGTCTGCTCCGGATAAAGTCCTAGCTGTAAGCTTTCCACCACCCTCAAGGGAAGATATGCCTTGATAGTCTTCAAGCTGTGGCATCTCTGTTTCTTGAGCAAGCCTTTTTGTTTCAGCTTTATATAACGCATCCTCACGAAGCTGCTGAGGTGTTTTTTGATTCTTTTGTTCTTTTTGAATTCTCGTCATGTATTGTTGAGTCGACTCACCTGGTCTTTGTGGACTAGCCATTACACTTCTCCTCCAGTCATTTCTGCGTAAAGCCTGTAATCTGGCTCAATAGTATCTTCACCGTCTGCGTACATATCACTCAATGTCTTTAGTGTGTCTGCCTTCTGCTGCTCAACATCTTGCATAGCTTTAGGTAGATTTGGATGAAGCTCTTTTTCAAGACACTTCATTTTCATATATGACATGACGTAATTGACTGCTTCAGGAATATCACACTTAGATGTGTCACCTGTCAACTCGTTAGCATTGCGGATGTACCAGATGTAAAGATATGATCCGGCTTCAGTAGGAGTAGGTGTAAGAAGTAGCTTAGGCTTTTCGCCCTCTACAGAGTTCAGTATGAAATATCCATATTGCTGTGTGCCGTTGCTGATTGTTTTTTCAGTCTCATAAACAGCAATCTTGTGCCAGTTGCGAAGACGCTTTAGTTTCCATACTTGGGTTCCGGCTCTGTAGATAATCTGCCTAATCTTCATGCCGTAGATGTTGCTTGGAATGTCATACTCTTCTTGCCCTGGGACAAGTGTGATCTGTCCTCTTCCCAAGAAGTAGTCTTCGCACAAGGTAAGTATTTGACGTTCTACTTCATCAATAGCCTCATTGGCGTAACCTAGAAGCTCTGCCTCATTGATGAATGTCTCACCTTCTAAGTCAAGATCCCGCAACACTTTTGCTTTGATTTCAGACCATGACCAATATCTCATGAGTATCTCCCAACAAGACAGCGAAGTAATGTTGCGCCAGATGCCGTAATATCTAAGTCGTTAGAATCAAACTTAGAATAGTTTAATGTAATTGCCGCATTATTACTATTGTGCATAATTATAACATCAAGAGGCACAAAACCTAAGCCATGTCTGTACTTAAAATTAGTAACAACACCTGGTATTTCAATAGAAAAGAATTGAAAATTAGACCTATCTAATGGATTGGCATTGCCATAGTCCATAAGCCTTTTAAAATTCTCTTGGACATACTGATCTTCGATCTCTTGCCTAAGAAGTCTGGGAAAGGCCATTATTGCACCTCTCCGCTCGTAGATACTTTGAAGGCTGTCTGACTAGGGCCAGCGACATCGTAGATTACAGACACGTTTAGGAGGTTTAAAACCTCACCTAGCGGCCTACCTCTGATAACCCACTTCTGTGTGCCACTGCCTACAGCATTAAACACATCTGAGAAGGTCAGGATGTCTGGACTTCTACCCGTAATCTCATATTCTCTAATATATCCATCTTCAGCAAACGATATAAAATATCCTATAGATTTGTCAGGCCAATCATAAATTGTATTGCTTAATGTAGCAGTTTTAAGAGATGGATTAATAATAGCAGTTCCAATTGTATCACTTGATAAAATAGCAACATGAGCATTAGTAAACTTTAATGCTTTATAGTTACATCTTAAATTCTTGGCTGGCATCAAACGCTTCTCATGAATAAGACCCTGGCGGTTCCATTCAAGAGTTATATCTCCCCAATAAACATCAGGTTCTGACCAAAAAATATTTCCACGATAACGTATTGGCAGAAGGTTTGACACAATCCGGTTGTCATCATTGTTGCTAACAATCTGTAGGGCCAAGTTAGTCGTAGACTCACAAGTGACGTTGGCCTGTGTCACATACTTTCTGACAGCAGACGTGCCAAAGTTATATGATGAAGTCTCCATTTTGTAGACAATAACTTCATCAAGCCATTTAGTTACATCTGCCTCAGAGTTGTTGATCTTAGGATCTACAAACAATGTGTCCTTGTGAATTAGGACGTATCCGTTAACATCACATCGAATCATATCTCCGTTGATAAACTCTATTGCGGCTGGTTTAAAGCTTGGTCCAGAAATGGTTGTAAATGTGGCGTCTGCTCTAATTCCCCAGTTAAGATCTAAAACATAGCATTTGTTTAAATCACTTGCTCCGTCTTCTTGTATGGTCCACCAAACCCTGTTTTTCTTGTTATCGTACTTGCCCTGATATTTGACGTTATTTGAATCATTATCTGCAAACGTCTTATATGTCTTGTCGTAATCTTGATTAAGCTTCATGACTTTAAAGCCATCTGTAAAATATACAGCGTCTTTACCAAGCCACAAAACACCGTCTAAAGCTTGGACTGGTGTATTGACACCAATACATCCAGCCGTATCGCTGATACGTTCTACGATCATTCCTCCCCTGCCAAGATCATCAAACACACCGTCTACACGATATACATTTTCTTTGCACAGAATGATGACGTTATTTTTGGTTGAGCTTATGGCAACGATTTCATCATCGACATCGACGTAGAAAGTCTCTGGCACAGAATCAAAGTCACTAATTATTGACTGATACATTCTATATGGCTCAGATATAGTGCCGCCGTAATATGCTATGTCACTTCTTACATGAATGCTTCTACACCTTGGAGGAGGATCATTAGCAACTACGCCTCCATTTGTATAAAGCTGTTCAGCTACATCAAGAGAGTCATTTAGCCATGGTATGTATGCGTAGTTACTGTTTGTGTCCTGATACCAAATATAATAACGCTCAGTAGAAGCGTCATAATAAAGATTATTAAACTCTCCTTGAGCAGGAAACGCAGCTTTATTGGCATAAGTTTTAATTGGAAATGTCGTATCTGGAACATAGTCAGAAAACGTGGTAACGCCATTGTTTATTGTGCCAGCAAGAAAATATGATGTTCCGTTATTAAGAGTTCTGTAAATATCTATTTTTAAATCTATAGATGTAAGCCAATTAGTGTCTGCTGTATTTACAAGTGTTTTAATTGCAGATAAGTCTATCTTGTTTCTTATTCTTGAAAATAACTCTTCTTCAGTTGTTAGTTGAACATAACTGCTTGTTGGAGTGTTCCATCTGTAATAAGAGTTTTCCGCCCCAACATAATATGTTTTTTCCGGATCACCAATAGCAGGTCTTGATCCAAGGCTTGGATATAGCAACAAAGTGTTGTTAACCAATCCAATTTCATATGCTCCCAATACTTCAATAGGAAGGCTTGGTGTTCCAACATCTAAAAATTGTATTTCTACTGAGCCAGCATAATAATTTCTTTTAAAAACTAATTTATAAAGATAGGCGGTGTCCCATATTCTTTTGGCTTTTCCCGTACCAGATCCAACACCAGTGGCGGTAAATTGAAGGCCAACACTATTGCTAGATGCGCCAATAAGTGTGAAGTTTGTAGATCCAATTTCTGTGATTACATACTTCTTTCCAACAATAAAGCTTCCAGCATTTACTATTGTGTCAGAATAAGTTTTTACAACCTTTTCAGAATCTAAATCATTTGAGTCACTATCATATTTTGGAAGTCCAGCTTGAAATAAAGTTGGAAATCCATCGTACATATAAAATTTCATTGGATAGCCTGGCAAAGTAGAGTTCGCCATTATTGTGTGGCCGTTCCAATGGTCATATGTAAACTGATGACTGGCTGTAGATCCTGGAAATGCTTTGTGGCCATCTGGACCCAATATTTCAGTCCATTTATCTACACTGTTTTTGTAATAATAAAGACGGTCAGCACTTTGGACGTAAAGCTTTCCCTTGTACTGAAAACAAGTAGAAATCCTATTGGCGACTGGCCTCGCAGCAGTCTTATCATACAACTCAGACCCTGGCCTGGTGAACACCTTGCCCTGATTCTGATATTGATTGATTAAGAGGTTGTCACACTCTTTCATCTTATTAGGCGGCGCAGACAAATAGTAGTCTGTAATCCCGCCAGAGAAATCTTCTAATTCTAGCTTTTCTGCCATGTCACACCAAGATGTGTGCGGTTGCGCTTAATCCACTGTCGTTGCTGTACACTTTAAACTTCTTAGTGTTTCCAGACACTGGCTTGATATCCAGAAACATTTGTTCGCCAGCAGCATTCTTAACCATCACAAATACGTCTGCGTAGTTTGCATCATTTGGAATTGTAATATCTTTATAGAATTTTCCAGCACTTTCAGTTGTCCACGCTGGTTGTCCCAAAACAGGATCATCTAGGCTTACTTTTACAGCGGAGATATTAGTGCTAGGAATCCTTGCACTGTTGCTATCGTTGTGATTGTGGTCAGCAAGCTTGGTTATGTTTGTCTCAAGTGCTGGGAACCATACTGACCCTTTATCGCCAGTGTTGGGAAGAATAAAACCGTAGTTAAGTGTGGTCGCCATTTGTCCTCCTAAATCTGTCCAGCAACATAAGCCGCAAATAAATAGTCTACACCGTCGTGTGTTTTGTCAGAATCACAAGGCTCCCAGTCTGAGCCAGGATTACGTTGCCAGAGATACTCTTCACATCTGTCTTTTGCGGTAGGCAATCGATCTTTTGGGAAAAGCTTGGAATTAAGCAGCACAGCTATTGTTTCGTCCTGATTTCCATCTTTGTACTTATGGTACAACGCCGTCACCAAAGCATTGTTAGGGCTTTCGTTTTGGTAAACTCTGAGAAGCTCATAATCAGCCTCAGATATGCCGCCACGCATGATGCCTCTAGTAAAGATAGCCATGACATCCAAGTGCTTCTCATATCCGGCCTTGCTTGGAATGGTTGGCTCTACAGTCTCAGAGTACGATCTTAAAATCATTTCCTGTAATACTAAAACAAGGGGTGGAACCATGTAAGTGCGTGACAGTGGGCCTCTACCCATTACCCAGCCGTTAGCTTGGCCGTAGTCCCAAATTCTGCGAAGTGCTGGCTTGTCGCCTTTGAGATAAAGATAAGGCCATAGCATGATAAACATGTCTTTAGAGATATCAGACTTTGATTGGCCTAGGTCATAGCATTGGTGTGATTCATTGCGATACCAGCGTCCAGGTTCACCTTCAGCTTTGTAGATATCAGCTTCAGCACATCCGCCTGACATCTTGCAAAGAGAAGTAAAACCAAGCGAATCACAGCCGCCTTGATGCGCCCATCCGGTGTGTAGTCTCTTGTATAATTCAGCCTTAGCCACAACAGATTCATTTACTTGCTGCGGCTTTTTAGGCTCACGCTTTTGGCATGAGGTTAAAGCTAAAATTATAAAGAGTAGTTTTAGCATTAGGCGATTCTTATTGCATAAAATTCAGAAAATGCAGTTGTAGTATTCAATACATTTCCTGCATTTGTGCCAGTTAAGTCAGCTCTTAAAACTCTTATTTTGTATGATGTATTCGAAGAAATTGTAACAACTCCAGACGATGCCAAAACACTTGAAACAAAATTAAGTGCCCCTCTAGTTGCTATTTGTTTATTTAAATTTTGAATTAAATTATTACTTGAATCAGTTACTTTAAATTCACTTCTGCCAAATGATCCGGCGGTTGCCCCACAGTCGTAACTAATTTGTATATTTGCAAATATTTGCCAAGTTCCTGCCGTTAAATTTATTACTGCATTAGTCCAATCCGTTTCTGTTAATGTTAATGCCTGTGTTGATGGCGCAACCGCCCATGTTATTCTTTCCCCAACATACCCCGCCGGAACCGCTGTACCGTCACCCGCTGATTGTAATAATGCTTTCTGTGTCATGTTTGCTCCTTAAATCTTAATCAGCTTGTTGCATGATAAGTTGATTGGACGGGTTTCTGCGGCTGTTCTTGGCGCTCCGTTTGTTCCATCTGTCGTTGGACCTTGAACTTCTTGGGTATAGCCAACCGTCTGTGCTTGGTTTGAAAACAATGAAACAGATGACCCGCTGCCAATGCTTCCTCTAACAACAAGTGTATTATTTGTTTGAGAATGATAATGTCCTTGCATGGCATCAGTCTGAGCAACCCCACGTACACGTCCAGTATCCCTACTAGCAGCACCTTGAGCTGTTCCCATGTTATCCATGTAACGGGCAAATCTTCCACGGAAGTCTGGAATATTAAATGTAGTAGACCCGTCTCCAGTTCCGTAAGCAGTTCCAAGAGCGGAAAATAAAGACGCATAAACTGTGCGGCTCACAGCACGTCCGTCACAAAGAAGCCATCCGCTAGGCTCAACAGTTCCAGCGTAATCAATTAAACTTCCGGCAGGTAAAGTAAGCAGTGAAATTGATTGACTGCCTAGTGCGCTATTAGACATTTGTAGTTTCCTCCTGTACTGACGGGACTTCTTCTGCTGCTGGAAGTTGCGGCCTTACCGACTCATGGTATGCTTGAATTACTGCAAGTTGCACTTCATTAGTTACTTCAACTTCAGTTTCTTCTGTAGCAATTTTGGCAAAACCTGATTCATCAAGAACGTGCAGTCCTTGCTCAGACCACATATATTCGCTGGGTAATATTTTAATTTTCATTTATATGCTCCTTTTATAGTTCTGCGCTTATTAAAAAACTTCCTCCAGATGTGTCTATCGAAACCCCAGTCCCAGAAGAAATTGAACCATGACCAGTAATGTTTATAATAGATTTTTTTGAATCAGTTAAACTTGGTGCATATGTCCATGATGTTGTAGAAGCGACAGTCGAAGAAGTAACAAAAGCAAATGGAGTAAAAGTTATTGTTGCGGAGCTAGTAATTACAGGTTTAGCCCGCATTTCTGGCCATGAAATCCAACAATCTGTAGCTGTGTTTGGGGATTTTGAAACACCAAAAAATGCACCGCCGCCAGGATTTATTATATTAAAATACCTCTGACATAACTGCAACTCAGCACCAACTGGCCTATTTTCAAATGGAGTTGCAATTGTTCCTTCTTCAAGTTGAACTTGAGCAATATCAAATGTACCGGATTGCTGACCTAAAGAGTTTGTTCTTGCGTTAAAAGATGATCCGGCGTCAAACCAAAAAATAACCTCTATAAAATCGTTATTATTTGTTCCAAGTGTTTTACCAGAAATGCTTGGAATAGTAGTTGTTATTGTAAATTTTTTCCATGATGTTGTTAGTGAGCACGTTGTTACTCCAATACTATTTACGCTTGCTGATGGAGAACCTCCAGTTCCAAATGATTGACTAAATTCTACAGCCATATTTTTTGAAGCGTCTGCTTTTGCCCAAAATGATAATGTAACTGTTTGTCCTGAAAATGTCCTTACGCCTTCAATTCTTTGTTGATTTGCCACAACATTTCCAGAACCAGCAACACTTGTTGCAACAATTCTTTTAAAATATTGTGAATTACTTGGAACATCTGTTTGACCCAATGTAAATGTTTGCCTTGAATTTATAGCACTTGAACCAATGAATGTTAAATTCCATCTATCATCTGAACCATATCCAGCCGTGCTTTGAGACGTTCCTCTCTGCCAGATATCAAAGTTGCCATTAATTATTTTATTCCTGAAAGCAACCGGCTCAGACCAAACAATACTTGATGACTGAACAGATAGCGGGAAGCTTGTACCAACAGCCGGAGCATTTAGAGCGTAGTTAATGCTTGCAGATGCAAAGCCAGTGACGCTTGGCAATGTGATTTGCAGCAAACCTCCCGCTGTTGCTGTTACTACAAAACCTGTAGGCGGTGTGTCTCCTGAAACTTGGTAGCTGACATTGTAATTATTTGCTGCGCCGTTTTTACTAAACTGTGCTGCAACATAAAATCTTAGTGGCGTTGTTGCAGTAATAGACACCCAACCTGTCAATTCACCAGCGTCATATTCTGCGATGTTTTGTACTGTCGTTGTGGCGTTATTTGATAAAGCAATCTGAGTTCTTACGTTTGAAGATCCAACAACAGATCCGCGCTTAGGTGCTACATACAAACTTGTTGTGCTAGAAGCAACGCCAACCGGAATGCTAACTTGCCCAACTACTGTTGGCTCATCTACAGTCAAAAGACCAGCAGTTGCAGCAGACAAGAAGTAAACTTCTCCCGCTGTCAATCCGGTTAGACCTGTAACCTCTCCTGACAGCGTAAGCTCAAATGTACTTGCATCAATTACGCGACTTACAACGCCGACAACTTCAGCCGCTGCCGCTGATGTAGCAATTGCTTTGGTATAAGTTGTTCCAACTAGATAAAGCGTATCACCCAAAGCAAAGCCGTGGCTTGCTTGGGTTACTCTGTCAGTAGTTCCGCCTCCGCCAATAGATGCCCAACCAGCAAGTTCGTTGTAACCTTCAAACACATCGTCTGTGTCGTTGTAACGAATCATGCCCTTAAGAGCTGCTGCCGTTCCGGTTGGTCTTTCAGTTGTTGCGTTACCAACTGGAAGTTTCAACGCACCTGTCAATGCCGCTGTGCTAGAAACATTTTTGTTGAGAAGAGTTTCAGATCCATCAAGTGTAGCCAGCGTTCCTGTTGTAGGAAGTGTAAGGCTTGTTGTTGCTGTTGTTGTAAGTGTAAGTGCATGATTTCCAGATCTTGTAAGTGTTGCAAGATCGTTATTTGCAATACCTGTACCGCCTTTAGATGGCGGTGCTATAGGTAATGCGCTTGCACCGAAAGAACAACCTGATCCAAGTGTTTTATTGGTAAGCGTCTGTGTTCCGTCTGTGCTAACAATTTCTCCAGCAGCATTTGTACCGACAGTGTTAAGCTTTTGAAACTCTGTGTTGCTTACAGATCCGTCTGCAAGTTTAGTCGCATCAATAGCCGCTGTTGCTGATACGTCTGCGTTTACGATGCTTGCTGCGCTTGCAACTCCTGCTGCAATCTTGACAACGCCAGACCAAGCACTTGCATCAGCACCTAAACCGCCTTTTGCCAGAGAAACAAGCGGCAACGCGGCAGAATCTACAACGCAAGATGAGTTTAGAGTTTTACCAGCTAGAGTCTGACTAGAATCAAGATCTACAGCTACTTTCCAAGCAGATCCAGTGTGCCACTTTAAACCTGTGGTAGAGTTGAAATAAACCAAGCCAACCACAGGGCTAGTTAAATCACTAGCAGACACCTGAAGTTGCGCTCTGATCAGTTCGCCGTAAATCTGTGCCATGTCATACTCCTACAAGTCTGTATGTTCCCGCTGGCAGCGGAGATCCAACTGTTATTCTCACATTCGTGGATGAAGTAGCCTTAATGCTAACATACATCTTTTCAAAGTCATTAGTATTATCTTTAAGATCCCATATTGCAAATCTTGCGTCTACACCTGAAACAGTAATGTCTTTTGTAACATCTGCCCCGTTCCAAGACGTATCGTAGTATACCCTACTTCCGCCCACTTGTTTAACTGTCGTCCCAATATCTACATAAAGATTTTGGTCAGTAGTCAAATAGTACAGACGGCCAATCTTTTGACTGGAAGGTGCTGGCAAGGTATCTACATTCTCAATCCTTGCGCCTTTGATCTCTCCGGCAAGGTGAACATCTTTCCAACGCTTAGTAGATCCACCCAGATCAGTGCCAGACCAGACACCAGAATAGGATGCGTCTGTAAACGGCCTAAAATCGCTTTTAACCTGAACAAATCCCTTGGTGGCATGTGCGGTACTATCAAGATCAAGACTCTCTCCAGAGGCTGTTCCGCCTATTAAAGACTGTCCTCCGGCGCGACCTGCTAAGAGAGCAAACTGGGTGTGGCCAGCATCTCCTGTTGTAAGACCGCTAAGTGAGCTGTGAGATATTTCTGTATCTGGAGCTGAGGCAAGCCACTGAGTACCATTCCAGAAAAGTGCGTCTCCAACCTGTGCGCCAACACTTCGATCTGCGACTCTATAGCTCGAGTCTTTAAGCTTCATTAGGTCAGAGATTGGGAAAGTGCTTGTGTCATCTTTAATCGACTGGCTAATAAATAGATCTCTCCACCTAGCACCAGTTGTACCAAGATCTCTTGTGCCGTTGCCAGTTGGGACTAATGCGCTAGAAACGCTTACATAGCCTCCATTAGGTTGCAAGACTATGTTCGTGCTAGCTGCAAGAGAACTAAGAACTACGCCTTGTATTTGTAGTCCGCCAGCTTCAAGACGTGCTCCAACACCAGATATAATTACAGGTGCTCCAGTAACACTTAGCTGATAAGCAGTCTGAGTCTTACTTCCTAAGACAATAGAGCCAGTACCGTTGGCTGAAAGATTAAGGTTCTGGTTTAATCCAGCAATCTCAATGTTGTTGTCGTATAGTGTAAGATTGTTGTTCAATATCAAGTCTGATGCGTAAAGTGCGCCAGTTGTCTCAAGATTTAATGCGTTAAAATCTACAGTCGCAGAAGCGCAAGCAATGTTGCCGTTGGTAAACGTAAAGTCTGCAATCTCAGATCCGGATGGTAATGCAAGGCCGCTGGTTAAGAAGAGGCTGTCAGCATAGATGTCGCCAAGAGTTCTTAAATCAGCATCATCAAAGTCTATTTCTCCAATGCCAGAAAGTATTTGGCCTACGTCTGTAATGAATAATTTTCCATTAACAGAAATGGCTCCATTTGTTCTTAAATTTGTTGTTCCAAAAAATATCTCTTCAGCTACTGGATCTGTGATCGACCCAGAAGTGATAGTCATAGTTCCTACTTTGACTTCTCCGGTGTGAACCGTAGACCATTTTTCAGTAGCAGTACCAAGACTAAGATTTAAGTTAGATGTAGGCCGTAGAGGATCTGTGACTTGAACATAACCAGTCCTTGGGCCAGCACCGTCACCAGAGTTTGCAGACAAAGTAAGATTGGTATTCGCCGTTTTTCCGCCATATATTTGCTGTCCGGCTAAGATGCCAGAAATTGGTGTTCCAGACGGATCTGCATCATCATGTCCAATTTTCTGCACATAAAGCGCAAGAGTTTGATCTTGCCAAGCAGACAAAATAGAATCTGTAGACCAATCTACATCGTAGATTTTATGCCAGCTTGGTGCGGCTTCGCCTTCGCGTTGTTCCCAACGATAACCAGCAGACTTTCCATCGCCGTCATTATTTACGACGCGGTAATCAGCAATAGTGTTACCTACAAGTGGTAAATCACCTGGCGTAGCTACAGCAGCTTTTGCATTGGGATAAATAACAGCGACTAGATAATCTAGTGCGCCTTGCATATTGGTAACGTCTGGAAGATTTGGATTTGCATACCCAAAGTCAGACATACTGTGAACGAATGGATGCTGATTCTGGTTCCAGATTTGGAACCTATGATGGTTAAAGATCATCCTGATCTCCTACGATCTTAAAATAGTTCCCAAGCAGCATCCCAGACAGCAGTATCTTCTTTCATATACAAAACTCTGCTGGACAATCCATCGTATGCGTATCTTACCACAGAACATGGTGTCCCGTCTTCAGCATCAGCCCTGACAGTATAAACATATTCCATACGACCTGAGCCGTCATACTCGCAATGTTGTTTAATTAATTCATGTGCTTGGGTTTTTAAGTGGCCTGTATCTGCCATGACTTTCTCCCATACAGAAGGGGAGAAGCACAGCCATCCTAGCTATGCCACTCCCCCAAAGATTAGCTATTAGTAGCTGATGCCGTAGATGATTGCGTTGTGGCCTGGGGCATTAACCTCAAGCTGACCAAACAAGCACATATCGACTACATATTTAAAGCCGTCTGTTCCACGAACTTCGTAGTACTCTTTACCTTCTGGAGACTTGCGCTTACGGAAGCCGCCACGAGTACGGAATACCATCGATTTAAGGTCAAGATACATGATTACATCGTCATCCATCTCTACGATGCCAACCAGTTTCAAAGTACCTTTAACCGTAGTTACTTCAATCTCAGTCCAACCGTAGATAGAAGCAGAAGGTTGCTTAGTAACAGCAAATGGGCCTTTTTGAGTCTCAAGAAGCTTCATGACAGAGCCAAGATGCTTAAAGCTCATAAGAACTGTATTAGCGTTACCTTTAGCTTTACGACGAACAGTTGTGTAACCGTCAAAAATCTTATCCAAAATATTTGAAGCGGTCACAGAAGCTCCGTTGATATTCGTTGCCTGGAGTACTGGCCAAAGCAATTTACTTACACCATGGACAGAAGCAGATCCACCGTTTGCAACGGATAGCAAAACTTCTTTGATAGAAGTAAACGAACCAGCAAGTGCACCTGGGTGGTAACACTTAGCACCTTGAGCAACTGTGTATGCGCTAACATCAGCAGCAGCACCGCTACGAGTCAAAGATACTGTTACAGTACCAGTGCCAACAGTAGCAGCGTTGACGTTGATTGCGATAACATAAACAGTCAATGGTGCGCTGTTTGCATCATCAAGAACAAGTTTTTGACCAACTTGTAAACGGTCAATGTGGTCAACTTCAAATGTACCACCAGCTTGGCCGTCTGTTGCTAGTTGAGCAAAGTGGCTACCGGAACCCAAAGAGGTCGATACAACTTGCTTGAAGTAATCAACCATCGAATCAACTTCGCCTGGAAGAATTTTCAAGAATGTTGCTTCAGGAATCTTGCCTTCAGCATCCATAAGGTCACGATGATTGAATACGAGAGATCCCCAAGCTTCAACGTAGGAATCGATCGATCCACGAACGTATTGGCTTTGAGAAATATCGCCAACATCTGCCAATTGACCAAACTCAACAGAAGATGCACCAGCTCCTTTGAAAGGAACGATGATCTTTGAGCCTTGCCAGCCATTGTCGATTTCTAGGTTAGAAAGAAACCAGTCACGCTTGATTAGCTCTTCAGAAACCATTCTATTTGGTAGGTATTCATTCAGCATCGATTGAAAGCTACTATTTACTACTGTTGCCATTTCTCACTCCTTGAGAATTATGTTTTTGTTAATATTGTTCTGTAAGTTCTTTCGCTCTGCGCTTCAAATCTTCCAGCGATTTCACTGCTGTCTTTACTGCACTCGTTCCCCGTCCTTGAATGTTGGGGATGACTGGCTTTTGTGAGGCTTGCACTATCTGTGCTCCACCAGCAACCACTGCGGCACCCAGGCTTGGGTTAATCGCTTTGAGATGCTTGATGGCCTCACCTACGGCTTGCGATGCAGGGATGTCTTGTCCTCTTGCAGCATATGCCTGACCAATCTGAATACAATAATCTTTAAATGCGCCTGGGCTTCCCATTCCAGCGTTGTATGCTTCTGCGATTACCTTGGCTTCAGGTACTCCCAGAGCCATATCTAGCTCGAAGGTTCGTTGTTGAACGGCGAATTGCTGCTGGCTTTGCTGCAAACGTGCGTTCTCAACTTCGTAATAGCGGGCAGCCTCTTTAGCTTGCTTGCTGTTTTCCCACTGAGCTTTCTGCTCTGGGGACATCTGCTCACGTCTTACTAATTCTAAAGCATACTCTAAAATTTTATTCTTGGGAATATTAAGACCTTCAAAAAAGCTATCAAAATCATTCTCAGCAACATACTTACCAAGAATATCTAAGGCTTTATCAGTTTCTTGTACTTTTGCCTTAGTTTGTTCTAATTCATCTTTAATTGCTTGATGCTTTGGCTTAATACTTTCTAAACCATATGCTTTTTCATAAAGTTCTTTAACTTTCTTTTCCATTTCTTGATTTTTAATGACTGGTCTTAGCCATTCATCAATTTCATGCTCTTTATCCATTACTTTAAACTTATAGTTTGGACTATAGGCTGGAGGTGCATCAGTTTTTTCACCTTCAACAAGTAATTTGCCCTTGCCACTAGTTGCTTTGATAGCATCTAAGCCTTTAGGCTCTGTCAGGGGCTTGGCTTCTACCGTTTCTGTGGTAGTTGCCGTTGTTTCTGGTGCGGTAGCTGTAGTTTCTACCGCCGCTGTTGTTGTTTCCACACTTGTCGCTTCCGTTGTCATCACATTACTCCCATGGGACTGGCCTGTCCCTGTTGTTGCCCAACTTCGCTCATTAGCAACCTTGCCACTTCAGCTTGTTGAGCACTGTTCATTTGCTGCATCGCATCCTGAGTCATACCTTGTTGCTGGAGCTGTTTTAGCAGCCAATCTAGTGCCTCATATGGAATCCTGACACGCTTAGGAGCTTTGTTAGGATCACTATCAGGAACATACATATCCGCCGCTACCATTGCACCACCCGTAGGAATAAACTCAGCTTCAGCAGCCTTTAGAGCAGACGCTTCTTGCGCCTGTTTGTCTAAATGGTACTGCTCATACTGCGTATACAGCTCTTGAACTTGTGGAGCAAGCAAACCAAAGTCACGTTCTTTCTTACGTTTGGCTACTTGCTTCAACACATAACCTGAATCATCACTTGGAGAGATCTGTGGCATCTCACCACGCTCAATTGCAAGGAAATCATTCTTTGCATTGCGCTCATTAATCGTAAAGTCACCAAATGCCTCTTGCCAGTTAGCAAATGGGAACTGTGTAATGAGTTTTCCAATGTCATCACGTTCCAAGTTGGTGCCAACATACTGCATGATGTGATTAAGAACCAAAGTCTTCCCTAACTTTGTCTCAATCGTTTCTATTTGGTCTTCTACTTGGATCAAATGTGACAGTGGTGTGGTTGTTTTGAACTCTGCGATGTTAATCACCTCAGATCTGCCAATGGCAGCAATCAACTCGTCACCTTCTAGGTAGAATTTAGCTAGTTCAAGGAACTTTTCACACATATCTACCAAGAACTCACCAAACTTTTCAGCATAAAAGCTGAACTTTTGGGTCTGGTTCATGCTGCGAAATAGCATGGCCATAGGGTCTAGATTGGTCTGTTTTTCTTGATCTACAAGGTCAATCATGAGTGCGCGAGACATTTCTTGCTCGTTCATCTCAATGTATTGATAGAATTGTTCACCGTTTCTTCCTGGCAAGATGGTAGGCGGCTGGCCTTGATACGTAATACCACGAACACCAGGGAGCAAACTGCCCTGGGATACCTTCGTACCCGCTTGATAAAGGATCTTATCTTCCGCAATCGTAATGCCATGAAGTGCTACCTGCGAAGATGCCCTGTTTATTTCCGCTTGCCATGGCCTAGCGACCTTAACAATGCTAGTGGCCCTTGCTTTAGTAGGATGTTCATCAAAACCTTTCCAAGCAATTGGGAAGATGCCAGCAGGTAGTGGTCCTTCTTCAAGGATGCCCGCTTTCGTCGCAATGTAAAAATATCCCTCAGGATACTCCGGAGAAGGCTTAAAGTAGTATTCAAGGAGTAAAGTTTGATCTTTTTCACGTCCATATCCATTCTTCATGGAGTCAAACACTACAAAGTCTTCACTTGATTCAGTAATGTACTTTAATTTCTCTTCTTGATCTTTATATCGATCTTTAAGCACTTTACTTGATTCAAGCTTCTCAACACCTATCCAACGTGCATCTTTCATCTGCATACATGATGGATCTCTAAATACATTTTGCCCAAAAAGTCTCTCAAACACAAATTCGCCTGTAAAGACTGGCTTAGAATCATCCATTACAGGCATACCCATCTCATCGACTTCAGGCATGCCCATTTCATCTAGCTTTGGCTCATAGCCTTTTAGTTTTCCTTTTGTGGGATCAAAGAAAACCTTTACCGCACACTCACCAATCCCACAGAAATCACCACAAAGATCTCTAATCAGTGCGTTGATCTTGTAACGATGCTTGGCGTCTTCCCAGACTGCTTTGTTTAGTTCAGCAGACTTTTGATCTTGAAGCTCTGTTTGATTTCTTGGAGAAATAGTTACGCCAGGAGCCTGAGACATGATAGCGTTGACGTATATACGGTGTGCTCTGTGTAGCCAGTTCTTGGTAATACGCAACTGATATGGATCTTGCGTCATACCGTTGACACGATTACGTTGCCAGATGTCGTTTAGACGTTTTGAATAATGCTCGCCAGAGATAAGCAAAATATTGCTACGCATCTCAGACAAGATCTCTTTATCTACAGACTTGGCATCATCGTGAAGTTTATTCAGCTCATCAATTTTCATGGGCTTCATGGAAAGCTCTCCTTTGCTCTGCATTTAAAACTTCACGCTCAAAACCAAATGGATCATCAATCATAAGCTGTGACATACGAACATCATCCATCAACTCTTTGTCGATAGATGTTGGCTTTTTAATTTCATTTGCATCTGTGAAATCACCAACTTCTTGTGAACGCTCCAAAAAGAATTCTACTTCAAACTCAGATGTTTTAATCTTACTGACGCCAAGTTTTCGACATTCATTGATAATACCAAGAAGTTTGTATCTCTTACTAGTTTCCGTATGCTTCGTTCCAAGCTGCGACTTCATCTCTAAAGGCTTTCCACTCGTCTTTGTTCTCGAACTCATCCGTCATCTCTCCCCTGCGCTGTTTTAATTCCCACTGAAAATACTGATCTTTAGTCCAATCAGTATGTGGCACATCGTCCCTATCATCATCGTCTATTTTTAAATTTGGAGCAATTTTAACAAAATCCCAAGGAATTAGCTTCAAAACATAGCGAAGAGCATCAGTTAAGTCGTCTTGGTACTTTCTGTTCTTTTCTCCAGCTGGAACAGACATCAATTCTGTCACTAACTTACGGTTATCATACACATCTCCGTCAATGGTCAAAGCACCACTTTGAAAGAGTGTGTTGGTTATTTGTTCACCAGAGTTTCTTTGTTTGTCTGCTGGCAGGAATGGTTCTCCAGACCTAGAGGCAATAAGACCAAACTCCCTAGACTGATAATCATAGCAAGCTTGAGTAATGCTTATTCCCTGTCTGAGTTCCTTATACTTTTCGAGGATATCTTTTGCCGTAGTTTCTTCGAAATCTCCTCTCCAAGTCCTAACCACTCGTCCACGATCAAGATCAGGAGAAACAGCGACAATAACAACTGCACCAGCAGAGCGACCACGGCCACCACTACCCACGTCAACACCTGCATAATACCTCCAGCTTGCGGGGATCTTCTCAGAAGCATCCATTACAGATTTATCAGGATCAAAGGTCAGATACCTTCTGCCTTCGTCTTTTACAAACCTTCCATCAATACGTTTTAAGATCTCAGTCTGCGAAGTACAAAAGTTTTCAGCCTCTCTAATCCTTTCAGGAGTCCATGGACTAGGAGTGCCATCGTCATAATACATACAGTCCCGCATCGAGACAGAACGCTTCCAAGCATCTTTAAACATCTCTTCAGCAGAACCAATACATTCCATAGCCCTGTACCAGATCTGTAACCCTCTGGTGGCAGTGAATACTTGATTGAAGTAACCCCTGGTAGCTCTAAGCCTGGCCAAACACTCATTGATAATCTCCTCAGGAGCCTCCTCATCGAAGGTCATCATTGCGACGGAGCTTGTCTGCAAGACCACAGTCTTCTGACCATAGGATTTAAAAAATATACTGCACCCACTGCGAAAATGTATGGCGTGGACATCTCCGCTTTTATACTCAATGTCCCAACCATAATTTTCATGGTCTTTCATTGCGCCACGCGGCAAAAACTCAGGCACCCACTTTTTTTCTACTTCAATCGTCGAAACACTGTCTGACGGATAAAAATACCAAAATTGCTTTGGCTCTTTATCCCACAGCTCAGGCCATAGCTTCTTATTGCATGCCCACTCAATGTTCTTACGAATTGCAGCACTGCTCTTACCAATCTGGTTAGCAGCACAAAGAAGATTCATTCTGTTGCGGGACTCAAAAAACTCTCTAGACCATGGATAAAACTTCCATCCATATAGGTGCGGTAAATCTTCACGAAGCTCTTTAATCCTTGCTTTGATAACACTCTGCTGGAAAGTCAGTGGATCAAGGTTTTTCATGCGCGTCATCTCACGCGTCATCTCCTTGATCTGTCTTTCCTTAGACTTCTCTACGAAATCATCAATGCGTGCTTCGCGGCTCTGCTTCTTCTTGGCCATCCGTGACCTCTTCAAACTTTAGTTCAATGTCTGGTAACTCTGGAATGTCTGGCATCATCATCCGCTGACCCTGCCTTGTGACAGTCTCCACATCGTCCAAAATCTCTTGATCACCACTCTTAATCAAAGACTTAATGTCCCCGTCATAGTGCTTTAAATACCTATGCTGATCCCTCTTAGCCTTCTCAATCCTACGCTCAAGAGTCTCAAGATCCTCTAACTGCAAACTACTAACCTGCTCCCTAAGCTGATCTACAGGTTGCTCAGAGTTAAAGTTTACATTCACAGACTTCTGCTCAACTTGCATACGCTGAACAATTCCACCCTTTATACGCATATCAGCTAACTGCCATGCCTTCAAAATAAGGGTCGCCACCTTCGTATCTACTTTGCCGTCTTCACCCAACATAGGAAGGTTCATAATTTCTAAAAGACGCTCAGTTCCCTTATGCAGGATGTGACGCATCTGGATCGCATAACTGACCGGCGGGGTAAATATCCAAAGCATACGCTTATTGTTAGGCTCATAGCCACTTACCCACATCTCCCAGCTCACAGCGCCACAGATGATCGACTGTAAAGCCATCTTTTTGCCACTAGCCGTCGCCGCATTATACTCATCCCAGAACGATAACCTGACACGCTCATCACGCTCATCAGGCTGGCACTGATTCCTAATCTCCCTCTCAGTCAACATCAATGTCCTAGGCAGTTTATTGCGAACACGCTCTAAGATAGGCACCAATCTAGGTGGCAACCTGTTCAATAAAGCATCTGGATTTTGAGGGTCATAAAGGGCTGAAATAGCCTCATCAGGCACTACCTTTGGCCTACCTGGCTGTCTGGCCATAAAAATACCTCGTTAACATGGTTTTATGAAGATTCTAATATAGCCTTAGTAGGGGAATAAGAATAGTGCAAGGATTGTTTGCGAATTTTTTGAGGGGGGCAATGCAAATATAATTGCAAGTAGACCCCCACCCCCCCTGTCAGTTTTCTGACACCTGTCAGGAATTTTGACAGTTTGTCCAAACTTTTGACACCTGATCTAAGCGACTGATATCGCTGCTGTTTGTTTTAAGTGGTTGATATTGCTTTAGTTTGCGCTTGCGTTTCCTTTCTTGTTTGCGATTGGAACCTTTTCCCGTCGCCTTGCTAGCATAGTTGCAAGCTGCGCGCCAAGTTATAACCGCATGATATCATTGGCGGACGCTATAGAGCCTACTGTCAAACAAGTTAACACTATTTAAAACCGCCTAAAACCGCGCAGACTGAGCCGACGGATATATCTAAGGCCTTGGCTATATCCTTGTATGAAAGCCCCTCAAAGCGCAAATTAGAGGCTTTTAAAGCGATATCTGGCGTTAGCTTTAGGGGGGCGCCTAGCTTAATACCTTTCGCGCGTGCTTTACGCAGTCCCTCCCTTATCAACCTACCACTAATAACACCCCCATGAATCCTGCTATGACAGCCCTCACATAACGGTATAACTTTAGTCCCTCCAAGGCTTACTGGTACAACGTGATGAATGCCTAAAGTTTCGACGCTGCATTCAAAACACGGGTTAGCTTGTCCTCTGTCTTTTATTGGTAAGTGTCCAAAGGGGTCTTGTTGTCGTCCCATATAACCTCCTGTTAGTTTTTGAAGAGATATACCACTATAACCTTGTTTACAACGGTGAGTGCTGTAAACACAAAAAAACCGCCTTACAGCGGTCTTATTTGCTTGCGTGCCCTTTCCCTTCACAAGCCGTGATTATATACCTTAAGTATATTTTCCTCTGCTACGATATCCAGGGCTTTCTCATAGGCGTCTGCTAGCGTCTTAAATGGATATATATCCCTATCGCTTTCGTAGCCATGAGAGTAATTAAAAGTAGCGCAGAATTGTCCGTTGCCTAAACTTTCTACCGTAACCCTATACTTGTCATGCTCTATAGTTTTATATATTTTCATAGCTCACCCCTTTAGTTTTATTTCACACAAATAGGAAACTTAACGCCTAATTTTCTGTCATGTTTGATATCGTTCATTTCATGAAAATATTTGCAGTCTTCTAGATGTTCCAAAAAATGCCCGACACCTTGATTTTTATTTTTAAAGTTATCCATTAGGTCGTTTGATGTTTTTAGTTTTATGCCGCGATGTTCCAGCCATGTTTCTATTGGCGGTGGTTGAAAGCATTTGATCCAGTCATGATATCCGTCAATGTATTCAATAAACCAACGAGACACCCATTGAACATCCTTTTTACACTTAATTTTTATATACCTAATTTTCCACTCTTTATACTGTTTGCTTAGATCCCAACTACTATCGTTATTCTGTGTTGGTTTTATTTTCATGTTTCACCTCATATAATTGTTTGCAGTTAGCAACACATCATCGTCTATTGCAAGTATCGTTCCTTTATTTGCATAGTGAGCTTTTGCGTGAAGCATGATGTTCGTAAGCTGGTTCAATGCCTCTTGATGTTGGTCAGCTATACGTTTTTTAGTTGCTCGCCCTTCAGTGGCTATAACTGTTTTTAAAAAATCATAGAACATTTGAAACTCAAGCATCATGATATCGCCCTTGCAGACACTAGCCGTAGTTTCAATCTTGCCCGTATATTTGTTTTTACTAGTTTCTATGCGCATTGTATTGCGCGTGTCTTTTAGGTTGTTTAGTTTGATCGTGGTCAACATGGTTAAGCCTTCCGTAGAAAATTAGTGGTAGATGGTTGAGGTTTTTTCGCTGATTTTAGACGCAAGCCAACAATGACGCCCTTAGGATCAAGAAAGCGCAAGTCAGATATATCGCCGTCTATGACGGGTACAGTACCTACGCGGTCAGGCAGTTTCCCGCCGTGACGTGACCAGATATCAAAAACCATAGCCACGTTAATACCGCGCTCTAAAATATCAGCCATAATGCGCGTACTAGTGTTTTCGTTGTAACTGTAAGTCATATGGACATTTAAAAGACGGCTATTTTTGACGGCCAAATCAGGGCGTTTTGTATACTCCCAAAAAAGCACCTCAGGATAGGTGTTATAGACGTCCGTCCAGTCTAAATCAGAGCCACCGTTTAGTCTGACACATGGCATTTTCCCTAGCTTCTTATCTTTTTTAATTAAGGCGCGGA
>SESF01013435.1_pt1 | contig 42075 bp, 38 predicted proteins | sample 3171521 | NCBI WGS metagenome assembly SESF01 (sample SAMN10866945, study PRJNA518727) | freshwater metagenome | biome: subpolar coniferous forest; feature: holomictic lake; material: water; isolation source: holomictic Lake 227, 6 m and 8 m depth | place: Canada: near Kenora, Ontario | collected...
GAACGCCGCGGCGAAAGCCGGGGCAAGGCTGGCCGAGATGCGGCGCTCGATCATGCCGACCACCATCTGGGTCTCGGTCCGGCTGGCCTGCGAGGTTACGGTCGTCTGCGCCTGCGCTTGCTTAGTCTGCGCATTGACATAAAGGTCTAAAAACAAAAAGGGACCGACCTCGCAATTGCCGGTGCCGGTCGTGGATTTGGTGCTTTTATTGTATGTGCAAGAGACAGCGGATGTCTTGCCGCTTTGTATCGTTGTCCCCGTGATCGTCACGATATTCGAGGACACATTCTGATATGTGAGCGTTGAGTCCGTAGGAATCGCAAATGATGAAGCCGTGCCGCTCTTGGATTCAGTCGTCGTTATTTTAATAGTGCCGCTGCTGAAAGAACCGGAAATTGTGCCGGTCGTGCGGATACCGCTGCTGCTGCTGACCGCCAGAGTACTGCCGGTGACCGTACCGGTGATCTGCTCCGGGCCAGTACTTGAGCCGGTGATCGTGATGTCGATCGAACCGTTGGTATAGGTGCCGGTGATCCGGCGAAAGCCACCCGTCGAGGTGTAGGAATAATCGACCGGAACCGAATCCGCATAAGCCGGGGCCGCTGTAACCAGAAACGAAATCCCGCCAAGGGCACAAGCGACGGTGGATAGCGCCAACGTTCTGAACTCAGGAAAAAACATGGGAGCATCCTTATGTTGATCGGCCATGAATATTGGATGGCCGCGACAATCCCGGCGTCCGGCATGACTTGCTTTCGAAGCCAGAGTCTTTGCGGATGCGCCCCCTGTCAAGCCGCCACAAGGGTGTAGCGCAGGCAACCGGAACACGGCGTGACGAATTGGCCACAAACAGCCGACGGTGCCGGACATTTGACCTGAGCCTGTTTTCGCCCTACATCTTGATCATCGATTGAGCATCACCGACCAAAGGAAGCGGCGCATGAGTGACCCGGCACGAAGCTTGAGTCTGACCGACAATGCCGTTCAGCGGATCGGTCGGATTCTGTCGGCCGAGGCGCGTGCCGGTTTGATGCTGCGCCTGTCGGTTTCGGGCGGGGGCTGCTCGGGCTTTCAGTATGGCTTTACCTTCGACGACAATCGAAACGAGGATGATGCCGTGTTCGAGCGTGACGGCGTTCGCGTGGTTGTTGACGACTGCTCTCTTGATTTATTGGCCGGGGCGACCTTGGATTATGTCGAGGATTTAATCGGCGCCTCGTTTCAGGTTCGTAATCCAAATGCGACCGCTTCATGCGGCTGCGGCTCCTCGTTCGCAGTCTAAGTGTCTTTGTTCGGATAAAGCTTGTTCGAGCGCCGAAACAGTACCGAAACACTACTCGGATAATTACTTACCCTGGGACATTTATGCTGCATCGCAGGATGCGGGGTTGACAGTTCGCCTCTGAAGCGCCACTTTCGTAACAGATCCGTAGCGAAAGGCGGCAGGGTGCCCGTTCGCCTTTTGGTGCTCTTTTGGTGCTACGTATCCCGGAACAAGTACAGGAAAGGAATAGATACGAATGGACAAAGTGTTGATGGGATGCTCCGTTGCTATCATGTTGGCATCCGGGTTTGAAGAAACAGAATTGACCGAACCCCAACGGGTTCTGCTTAAAGCAGGCGCGACGCTAAAGACACTTTCTCCGGACCAGGGCCTGGCCAATGGCTGGCACGGTAAAGGTTGGGGCCATTTCTTTCCGATAGATCTTCAAATCAGTGAAGCTCTCGGCGCCGATTTCGACATGCTGATGCTGCCGGGTGGCGAGCGCAGCATTACCAAACTTGTGCGCAATCCTCATACCAAGCGCATTGTCGGACATTTCCTTGACGCCGGCAAGCCGATTGCCGCCATCGATCAGGGCATCGGATTGTTGCCTTTTGCCCGGTCTCTCAAGGGCCGTTCGCTGGCCGCGCCGCTTGAAGTCTCCGAAGCAATTCTCGCCGCCGGCGGACAATGGATTGATGAGCCGGTCGTGGTCGACGGCAATCTGATTACCGCGCGCAATAGCGAAGCCTTGGCGGGATTTATTGAAAATATGATGAAAGTCTTTACGGAAGCCGGGCAGCTCAAGAAGGCCGCCTGATCGTCGGAAGTCTATTCGCAGGCGCCCGGGCAAGGAACGCGTTATGTTCACCACGTCCGCCCGGACCGCTCTGCGTCTTGCGGGCCGTATTCTGGACGTGGTTCTGCCGCAACGTTGCCCGGCTTGTAACAGCCAGGTTGAAACCCGGGGCGGTTTGTGTGTGCCGTGCTGGTGTGCTTTGTCTTTCATCGGTCCGCCGCTGTGTCTTTGTTGCGGCCTGCCCTTTGAACTGGATATCGGCGGCGATGCACTCTGCGGCGACTGTATGACCGAACGGCCGTCGTTCGGGCGGGCGCGCGCGGTCATGGTCTATAATGATGCCAGCCGGCCCCTGGTGTTGGGCCTGAAATACGCCGACCAAACTTATGCCGCCGCAGTTTATGGCAGTTGGCTGGTGCGCGCCGGCGCCGACTTGTTGGCCGATGCAACTCTGGTGACACCGGTGCCGCTCCATCGCTGGCGCCTGCTGTGGCGCCGCTATAATCAATCGGCTTTGCTTGCCGCGTCGGTTTGCCGGCTGACCGGTCTGCTCCATCTGCCCGATCTGCTGGAGCGTCACCGTCCGACCCCGGTGCAAGGCGGTTTGAACCGGAAGGATCGCCACCGCAATGTTGCCGGCGCCTTTCGGGTACGGCCGTCCCGAGCGGCGCGAGTTCGAGAGGCCAACATTGTCTTGATCGATGATGTGCTGACCACCGGGGCCACTCTTGCCGAATGTGCCGACGTGCTGATGCAGGCCGGTGCGGCCCGGGTTGATGTTTTGACTCTGGCGCGGGTTACGAAGTCGTTATAAACAAGCGCCTGCAACCGAACGAAATGATGGGGCGAGAGATGGCTGAGGTTCTGATCTATTCCAGCCCGTTTTGCGGCTACTGCGCTCGCGCCAAGAAGCTGCTCGGCCTCAAGGGCGTTGCTTACACGGATATCGATGTTATTGCCGAGCCGGGGCGTAAGCCGGAAATGATCGAGCGGGCCGGTGGCCGAACCTCGGTGCCGCAGATTTTTATCGACGGAAATCATGTCGGCGGCTGTGACGACTTGCACGCGCTTGACCGGGACGGCAAGCTTGACGCCTTGCTCGGGCTTGCGTGATGGCGATCGCCCCGGCCTTTACCGCCGCTTGCATCCAGGTGTGTGCCGGGCCGGAGATCGGCCCTAACGTGGTGATTGCTTCGGAGTTGGTGCGGCGGGCGCGCGATGCCGGGGCCGACTTTATCGCCTTGCCGGAGAATGTCGCCCTGATCGTGCAGGGGCGGGACAAGGTGCTGGCCCGGGTCCGTCCGGAATCCGATCATCCGGCTCTGGCGGCGTTCCGCGACTTGGCGCAAGAGACCGGAGCGTGGCTGCTGGTCGGTTCGCTCGGCATTGCGCTGGACGACGGCCGGGTGGCCAACCGGTCGTTTCTGCTTGATGCGGCGGGCGGCGTGGTTGCCCGCTATGATAAAATCCATATGTTCGATGTCGATCTGCCCGGCGGAGAAAGTTATCGCGAATCGGCGACGTTTCGCCCCGGAGCCCGGGCCGTGGTGGCCGACGCGCCCTTCGGCTGCATCGGCATGACCATTTGCTATGATCTCCGCTTTGCCTATCTGTTCCGGGCGTTGGCTCGGGCGGGGGCGGGCATTCTGACGGTTCCCGCCGCTTTTACCGTACCGACCGGGCGGGCTCATTGGCATGTGCTGCTGCGGGCTCGGGCGATCGAAACCGGCTGCTTCGTCATTGCGCCCGCTCAGTGCGGTACGCACGATGAAGGCCGGCAAACCTTCGGCCATTCCTTGATCATCAGTCCATGGGGCGAAATTCTGGCCGAAGCCGGTGAGGATCCGGGCGTGATTACCGCCCGAATCGACATGGCCAAGGTAGAGGAATGCCGCGGCATGGTGCCGGCCCTTCGGCACGACCGCGCGTTCGAAGGACCGTAATCAGTAACGCGCACCCGATTGGAAGACGAACTGTAGCGAGTGCAGCTCCAGCGCCGCCGCATCGACCAGTCCTTCAAGTACGTCCTTGCGGGTGACCAGTCCTTTCAACTCACCGTCTTCGACCACCGGCATATGGCGAATATTCATTTCCGCCATATGCTTAAGCAGGTTTTGAATATCGTCGCCAAGGCGGGCGGCATGAACCTTGGTCGACATGACATCGCCCACTTTCAGGGTGAAAATCTTTTCCCGGTGCCGTTGAACCGCAAAGACAATGTCGCCAAGCGACAGCACGCCGACCACCTTGTTGTTGCCATCCAGCACGACGGCGATCGAGTATTTCTTTCCGCCCACCGATTCCGAAAACCGGCCCGAGGCGGCTACCACCGATTCCGAGTCGGGAAGGGTAAGGGCTGAATGGCCGTATTTATCGAGAAATTGTTCGACCGTCACCGGCCCGGGGGCCGAGGAATTCTGCGCCATTGGACTTCACCCCTTTTGTTTGACCGAGACCATGCCACCCTATCACCGTAGAGCGCCGGGGAACAGAGCATCGGAGCAGCCGAGCATGCGATCGGCATGACAAGGTGCAGTGCAATAATTCGTGCGAAGCAAACGTGACAGTGGTATGACGCGCCGTCACCGAGCGGGGAGAACCGGAAGATGAAGGTCGATGGCGTTGCATATCGGACGGTCTGGCTGGCCAAGGACGGCTGGTCGATCGAGGTCATCGATCAAACTCGGCTGCCTCATGCCTTTGTCGTCGCCCGCTTGACCTCGTTGGCCGATGCGGCCGCGGCGATTCGAACCATGGTGGTGCGTGGTGCGCCCCTGATCGGAGCCGCCGCCGCTTATGGCATTGCGCTGGCCATGCGCGCCGACGATAGCGACGAGGGCTTGGTTGAAGCGTGTCGCGTGCTGCTGGCGACCCGACCGACCGCGGTGAACCTGCGCTGGGCGCTGGACCGGATGGAGGCTCGTCTGCACATGCACCCGCCGGTCGAGCGCGTGGTTGCCGCCTATGCCGAAGCCGAGGCCATTGCCGACGAGGATGTCGCCATGTGCCGCGCAATCGGTGAGCACGGCGTCGCGCTTATCCAGAAAATCGCCGAAGGCCGTGCCCCCGGTCGGCCGGTCAATATTCTGACCCATTGCAATGCCGGCTGGCTGGCAACCGTCGATTGGGGTACCGCCTTGGCGCCGGTGTATATGGCTCGGGAGCGCGGCATTCCGGTGCATGTCTGGGTCGATGAAACCCGTCCGCGCAACCAGGGCGCCAGCCTGACCGCGTGGGAACTCAATCATCACGGCATTCCCCATACCGTGATCGCCGACAATGTCGGCGGCCATCTGATGCAGCATGGTAAGGTTGATCTGTGCATCGTCGGCACCGATCGCACCACCGCCACCGGCGATGTTTGCAATAAGATCGGGACTTATCTTAAAGCGCTGGCCGCGTTTGATAATAATGTACCGTTTTACGTCGGCGCGCCGTCTCCGTCGATCGACTGGCTGCTGAGCGACGGCGTTCGCGACATCCCGATCGAAGAACGTGAGGGCACCGAACTGTCCGAAATCACCGGCCGTACCGCTGCGGGCGCGCTGGCCACGGTCACGGTCACCCCGAGCGGCAGCCCGGTCGCCAATTACGGTTTCGACGTCACACCGGCCCGCCTGATCACCGGTCTGATTACCGAACGCGGGAACTGCCCGGCAACCTGGGACGGCTTGCGCGCCTTGTTCCCGGAAGCGCCCCGACCCGGGGCGCCTTCCTGAAGCGGATCACCCCGTCTTCTTAACGGTACCCTGACGGGCCGGGCGAACGAGGTTTTGATCGACATAGCGCGCCAGATCGGCCAAGCAGGCTTCAGCCGGCTGGTTTCCGGTGGAGAGCACCAGTTCAGGCGTCAGCGGCGGCTCGTACGCGGCGGAGATGCCGGTGAATTCGGGAATCAGGCCTGCCCGCGCCTTTTGATAGAGACCCTTGGCGTCTCGCCCTTCGCAGACTTCCAACGACGCATCGATATGGATTTCGTGAAAATGCGGGCCGCCGATGGCGCGCGCGATGGCGCGATCGGCTCTGGTCGGTGAAATCAGGGCGGCCACCACGATCATGCCGGCTTCGGCAAACAGGCGGGCGACCCTGGCGACCCGGCGGATATTCTCCGAACGATCGTCGGGTGAAAAACCGAGATCGGCATTCAAGCCCTGACGGAGCGCATCGCCGTCAAGCGCATAAACCTGGATGCCTTTGCGGAACAACTCGCGTTCCAGCATCATGGCGATGGTTGATTTGCCGGAGCCCGACAGGCCGGTAAACCACAAAATACCGCCGAGATGGCCGTTGCTCCAGGTGCGTTCATCAAGCGTCACGCTGTGAGAGGTCGCCACCAGATTGCGCGCCGGCATCTCGTCGGCACCCGGTTGCTGGATAATGCAGCCGCCGACCACATCATAGCCATCGACAATCACCGCACGCCCGGTACGCGGCATTTCCGAGAAATCATCGACCACCATGGCCGAGCGGCTGTGCAGAATGACCTCGCCGACACCGTTGCGCTCGACGCGGTCGCCGCCGCGACCGGTCAGGTCTTCGACATCGATCACCCGCTCGATCGACTGGACCGTGACTTCGTGTTCGGCGGTCGCGAGCTTCAGAACATAGGGCTTGCCGAGCACCAGCGGATCACTGCCCAGCCAGAACAAGTGAACCCGGAGCGTGTGAGTCTCAACCGGGCGCGCGGTCCGGTGTGAAGCCATGTGGCCGCGCTCGATGAAAATCGGCTGGTCAAGCGTGATGCCGACCGATTGCCCGGCCACCACGGCGGTGCGGACTTGCGACTCGTTCCAGCTTTCGATGGTGGCAACTTTGGCGGTGCGGCCGCCGGGGTGGAAGGTCAGCATGTCGCCGACCGCCAATTGCCCGCTTTCGACCCGGCCGGCGATGATGCGGCGCTCGTCGAGTTTGTAGACATCCTGCACCGGCAGGCGTAACGGCAGATCCAGCAGCGAGCGCGGCTGATTGAAGCCGTCCAGCGCGTCGGTCACGGTCGGGCCGGTGTACCAGCTCATATGCCGGCAGCGCTCGACGATATTGTTGCCGTGACGGGCCGAGATCGGCACCACCACCGAAGGCGTTACCCCGATTTCGGTCAGATAGCCGACGATGCCGGCGGAAACCTCGTGGTAGCGCGCCTCGGAAAAGTCGCACATATCCATCTTGTTGATGATCACCGCGACCTGACGCACGCCCAGCAGATGCAACAGATAGGCATGGCGGCGCGATTGCTCCAACGCGCCTTCGGTCACGTCGATCACCAGCAAGGCACCGTCGGCGCTGGCCGCCCCGGTGACCATGTTCTTCAGAAATTCCTTATGGCCGGGTGCGTCGATAATCACATAGGGCCGGGTCGCGGTCTCGAACCGAACCTGAGTGGTGTCGATGGTGATGCCCTGATCGCGCTCGGCCTGAAGCGCGTCCATTACGAACGACCATTCGAACGGCATGCCGCGGCGGCGGCTCATTTCACGCACCGCCTCGACTTTGCCTTCGGGCAGAGAGCCGGTGTCGTTGAGTAAGCGCCCGACCAGGGTCGACTTACCGTGATCGACATGGCCGACAATGACGATCGGCAAGGGGCGCTGGGAAACACGCACGGAAGTAATCGCGTTCATTGCACTATAAACCTTTTTTTACATATACCCGCCGGCGCGCAGACGCTCGAACGCATCTTCCGAGACCTTGTCCTGAGCGCGGCCGGACCGTTCCGAGGTGCGGGTGTGCTCAAGTTCATGGATAATTTCGTCCACCGTGCGGGCGTCACTTTCGATCGGCGTCGTGCAGGGCGCGCAGCCGAGCGAGCGGTAGCGCTTGCCGTTCTTGGAGAAATACAGATTAACCAGCGGGATATTCTCGCGCTTAACATACTTCCACACATCCAACTCGGTCCAGTGCAGGATCGGATGAATGCGCAAATGCGTGCCGGGCGGAAAAGTGGTTTTATACTGGTCCCAGAATTCGGGCGGCTGGTCGCGGAAATCCCATTCGGCATTCTGGCCGCGTGGGCTGAACACCCGCTCTTTGGCGCGGGTGCCGTCTTCATCGCGGCGAATGCCGGCGATCACGGCGGTATAGCCCTGCTCGGCAATCACCGCCTTTAACCCGTCGGTTTTAAGGGCGGAGCAGCAGGTAATTCGACCGCGTTGCGGCCCCATGCCGTCATCCAGCGCGGCCCGGTTTTCGCCCAGCACCATATCGAGTTTCCATTCGCGCGCCATCCGGTCGCGGAACTCGATCATCTCGGGAATCTTATAGTGGGTGTCGACATGAACGACCGGAAACGGCACGTGCCCGAAAAAAGCTTTTCGAGCCAGCCAGAGCATGACGTTGCTATCCTTGCCGATCGACCACAGCATGGCCAGCTTGTCGATCCGGTTAAAGGCTTCGCGGAAAATATAGATGCTTTGGTCTTCAAGTGCCGAAAGTTGATCCATCGAACCGCATTCCTCAAGAAAGCTAACAAGGCCGCCGGTCAGGCCGCCGAAGTCATGGCCGAGCTTACCGAATTGGCCGGGTCCGCATTAGCGGGGCGATGGATGCCGCATTCGGTCTTGTCCTTGCCCGCCCAACGTCCGGAGCGGATATCGGCGCCGGGCGCCACCCGGGCCGAGCACGGCATGCACCCGATTGAAAGAAAGCCCTCGGCTTCCAACGGATGGGACGGGAGCGCGCGGCGGTCGAATTCCTCTTGAATGCGTTCGCGTGACCATTCGGCCAGAGGATTGATTTTGATCCAGCCGCGGTCGGCCTCAACCACCGGCAGTTCAAGCCGGGTCGCGCCATGGAAGCGCTTGCGCCCGCTGATCCAGGCGTCGAACGCGGCCAGCGCCCGCTCGAACGGGTCAACCTTGCGCAGATGGCAGCAGGCATCCGGGTCGGACTGGAACAGCATCATGTCGCGATCAAGCGCGGCCACCGCCGCGGCATCCGGGGTAATGGTGCGAACCTCGGACAAACCGAGCCGCGCGGCCATTTGATCACGGTAGCGGCGGGTTTCCCCGAACAGGCGGCCGGTATCGACAAACAACACGGGAACCGAGGGCGCGACCTCGGCGGCAAGCGCCAACAACACCGCAGACTCGGTCCCGAATGAGGAGACCAGGGCGATACGGCCGGGAAAGTCGGTGTTGATGACCCGATCCAGCAGCGCCGCGCCCTCCAGGCCGTCGACTCGGGCGGCAACAGCCGCTGCGCGTTGAAGAACGGATGCGGGGTCTCGGGTTAGGGGGCTGGTCTCGCCGATCATGAGCTGCCGGTATCCTTTCAGAAGCGGGCTGCAAAGCTTACTACAGACTATAGTGCAGTGCACCAAGGTCGGCAATCAATATTGTAAAAAAGGATATTTAACGACGACAGCACGTAGTTTATCGCCGTGCAAGAAATCCGGGGGGTCGGACGCCGGAAATCAGCCGCGCCGCGCCAAGCGGGCAACAAAGGGCATGGCCGAGCGTTCGGGCTTTGCCGGGCGTTCGGCCGGGGCCTTAGCTGTCGCCGCAAAGTCCCCGGCTTCCGGTTCGACATCAAGCAAGCCCAGTTCAAGCAGATCGCGCATGCGCTGTGTCTTGCGCGGATCGCGGGCGGCGGGCGGCGGGGCAACCGGCTCCGGTGCACGAACCGGCTCAACGACCGCAGCAGTGGACGTGGCGGGCGGAGTTGCCGAGGCCGAGGCCGAAACCGGTGCCGCCGTGCGCCGCGCCGCCGGGGCGGATTGGCGGGATTGCGCCTTGACCTGACGGATGCGTTCCGCGCCACGGCTCAGCACTTTTCCCGGCACGGGCGGGGGGGCGGACACGGGCGGGAGCGAAGCGGGCAGCGGGGGCAGCGGCGGCAGCGCTGCCGCTTCGGCCGAGCGATCGTCATCTCCGCCTTCGTTTGCCAGCGATTCCGTAAACGGGGCGGAAGCCGAAGCCGCGGCGGTACTCCGGTTCGTCGTGCGGTTCAAGCCGCGACTGAGGCGGGCCAGCGCGAGCGGTCCATCGGGATCGCGGGTGACCGACGTGGATTGGCGCGGAACCGGGCGAAAATCATCCTCGCGGTCGGTCTCGACCTTCTCGACCTCTTTATCTTTCGACTTGTTTTTTGCCGGTTTCGGCATGCCGGGCGGCAGAGTGCCGGTCACGCGCTCGAACTGCCGGATCGTCGAGTCGACCTTGGCATTGGCGGGGGTACCATAAAGGCTGCGCTTGCGCGCCAGCGCCGCCGCACGGCGCGTATGCAACTCGTTAAGCCAGGAGCGCGTGCTCAACACGCCATAGCCGAGACTGACCAATCCGACAAAAATTAAGAGATACCCGAGCATGGGTACCATCGTCACGAACATCGGCAGCAGCACGAACATCAACCCGAGCAGGGTTGAAATGCCGGCGGCCAGCAAAAGCGGCTCGTGGACGACGAGGGTTACCACCGAAATCACGACGCCGGCGGAGAGAATGGTAGCAAAGACATCGAACATCGGCGGCGGTCCGTGCCCGGATTTGCGGGGCATAAAGCGGTTTCGAGAGACGCACCCTACTGGTTAGCCGAGCCTCGTTACAAAATCAAGTATCCGGTTTCTATCCACACACTACATTTCATCTCAGCCCCATGAGCGAGCGGGCAAACGCACCGGGCTCGAACGGCCGCAGATCGTCGGCGCCCTCTCCCACCCCGATTGCATGGACCGGCAGTTCGAAGGCTTCGGCCAGCGCCACCAGGACGCCGCCGCGGGCCGAGCCGTCCAGTTTGGTGAGAATCAGTCCGGTCACCCCGACCATGTCACGGAACACTTCGACCTGTGCGTGCGCGTTCTGGCCGGTGGTGGCGTCCAGGGTCAACAGGACCGAGTGCGGGGCCTCCGGGTCGATTTTGCGCAGCACGCGCACGACCTTTTGCAACTCGGCCATCAGATCGGTCTTGTTATGGAGCCGGCCGGCGGTATCGATCAGGAGCAGGTCGCAGCGCTCCGCCCGGGCGCGTTCCAGCGCATCGAAGGCCAACCCGGCGGCATCGGCCCCGGTTTCCTTAGCGACGACCGGACAGCCGGTACGCTCGCCCCAAATTTTCAACTGGCTGACCGCAGCGGCGCGGAAGGTATCGCCGGCGGCCAGCATCACGGTGCGGCCCTGCTCGCGCCACTGCTTCGACAGCTTGCCGATGGTGGTGGTCTTGCCGGTGCCGTTGACCCCGACCATCAGAATCACGTGCGGCTTCAGCGTCGAGTCGGGCTCCAGCGGAACCGCGACCGGCTGCAACAGGCGGGCGATATCCTCGGCCAGAATCCGCCGAACCTCATCGCCCGATATTTCCTTACCGAAACGATTCTCGGCCAGCCTTGCGGTCAGGCGCGCCGCCGTGGTCGGCCCCAGATCGGCGGTGATCAGCAGCTCTTCCAGCTCTTCCAGCGTGGCGTGGTCAAGCTTGCGCTTGGTGAAAATGCCGGTAATGCCGTCAGTCAGCTTGTTCGAGGATTTTGCCAAGCCCTGACGCAGCCGGCCAAGCCAGCCGGCCGGTTTTGCCTCATCGGCCGGTGAAGCAGGGGGTGGCGGAGGCGGTGGCGGGGGTGGCGGTGCGGGCTCGGGCTCCGGTTTCGGTTCGGTAACGGTTTTACTGCCCCAGAACTTGATCATGCCGCCTCCCGCAGCCAGGTACCGAGCAGATGCTCGTCGTCGCTCGCGGTGACGGCGGCGCGTGCCAGCGTTCCGGCCGGGGCCGGGCCGTCGAGTTGGATTTCCGCGAATTGCTCAGTGTGGCCGCGTCCTTCATCCTCAATCAAAACCAAAGTCTCGTGACCGACCCGCGAGCGCAGAAAGCGGGAGACCGCAGCCGAGCCCGCGGCGCGCAGGCGGGCGGCGCGCTCTTTTCGCTCGGCCACGAGCACTTGCGGCATGCGGGCTGCCGGGGTGTCGGGCCGCGGCGAGTAGGGGAAGACATGCAGCCAGGTCAGGCCGCACTCCTCAATCAGATCAACGGTGTTGCGGAACATTTCTTCGGTTTCGGTCGGAAAGCCGGCAATCAGATCGGCGCCGAACACGATATCCGGCCGCAGGCGCCGGGCGCGCTCGATAAGCGTTACGACATCGGAACGATCATGGCGTCGCTTCATTCGTTTCAGAATCAAATCATCTCCGGCCTGCACACTGAGATGAAGATGCGGCATCAGTCGCGGCTCAACCGCGATTTGGTGCCACAATTCCTCGTCGATCGCGGCCGGATCGAGCGAGGACAGGCGCAGCCGCGGCAATTCCGGCACCGCCGCCAGCAAACGCCGAACCAGTTCTCCGAGCAGCGGCCGTCCCGGCAGATCACCGCCCCACGAGGTGATGTCGACCCCGCTTAAAACGACCTCGCGATAGCCGCCCGCGACCAGGGTGCGGACTTGTTCCGCTATCGCACCGATCGGCACGGAGCGTGACGGCCCGCGCCCGAACGGGATGATGCAAAAGGTGCAGCGATGGTCGCAGCCTTGTTGAACCTGAATAAAGGCGCGGCTGCGGCCTTCAAAGCCGGCAATCAGGTGGCCCGCGGTTTCGCGCACCGCCATGATATCATTGACCAGAATTTTCTTATCCGTATCGATACCGAAACTATCCGCTTCCAGCTTTTCAACATTGCCGAGCACCCGGTCAACCTCCGGCATGGCGGCAAAACGCTCGGGATTGATTTGGGCGGCACAGCCGGTGACGATGATGCGGGCCGCGGGATGGTCGCGCCGGGCTTTGCGGATCGCTTGCCGGGCTTGGCGCTCGGCCTCGCCGGTCACCGCACAAGTGTTGATCACGACGGCGTCGGTTAACCCCGCCGCCGCGACTCGAGCACGCATCACTTCCGACTCATAGGCGTTCAGGCGACAACCGAACGTGATAATGCGAACATCCTCGGTCATGAACAGGCCACGGCAGTCAATAATTCAGGCGTCAAGCGGCCACTAAAGCTGGTGGCGGCCGGACCGGTCATCAGAACATGGCCGTCCTCTTGCCACTCGATATCGAGCACGCCGCCGTCAAGCACCACCGCCGCGCGCCGTCCGGTCAGGTTGCGTCGCACCGCCGCCACCAGCGCGGCGCAGGCGCCGGTCCCGCACGCGCTGGTAATGCCGGCCCCGCGTTCCCACACCCGCATGCGCAAACGGTCGGGCGCCAGCACTTGAACGATTTCGACATTGGTGCGTTCGGGAAACAACGGATGGGTTTCAAGCTCGGGACCAAGCTCGGCCAGCGGGATTTTTTCTACGCTCTCGACGAAAAACACGGCATGCGGATTGCCCATACTGACCGCGACCGGTCCGGACAGCGGCCCCGCCGTAATGTCCAGGCAATGGGTATCCGCCGGCGTGGACAGCGGAATTTCACGCCAGTCAAGCCGTGCCGGCCCCATATCGACGCTGATCCGGCCATCCCGGCATCGGCTCGCCAGCAACCGCCCGGCCTTGGTCTCGATTTCAATGTTGTTAGTGCCGGCCTCTTCCATCAACACTGCGGCGACACAACGTGAGGCATTGCCGCAAGCGGACACCTCGCTGCCATCGGCGTTGCGAATGCGCATGAAGGCGGCGGTCCCGGCCGTGCGCGGGCGCTCGATCACGATCAACTGATCACAGCCGATCCCGGTACGGCGCTCGGCGATGGCGCGCACTTTGGCAACCGTCAAGTCGAGCGGCTTATTGCGGGCGTCGATCACGACAAAGTCGTTGCCCAACCCGTGCATCTTAAGAAAGGAGATCGTCATGCCGGGGTTATAAAGGACACTCGGCCCCGAGTCCATGGGCCCCGAGTCCATGGCGCGCTACCGCCCGTTCTCCACCCTCACTCCCTTCCCTCCAGCACGATCATGGAGAGCGGGGGGAGAGTCAGGTTGAGCGAATAGGGGCGGCCGTGCCATGAAATCGGCTCGGCTTCGACGCCGCCATCATTGCCCATGTTGGAGCCGCCATAGCAGTCGGCATCGGTGTTCAGCCGCTCGCCGTACCATCCGGGGGCGGGCACGCCGACCCGATAGCCGACCTGCGGCGTCGGAGTAAAATTACCGACGCAAATCAACAGCTTATTATCACCCGACAACGGGCGGCGCAGGAAGGCGAGCACGCTGTTGGCATTATCGTTGGCCTCGATCCACTCGAAGCCGCCGGGATCGCAATCCCCTTCGTGCATCGCCGGTTCCGAGCGATAAAGCCGGTTGAGATCGCGCACCAATGTCTGAACCGCGCGGTGCTCCGGATGGTCGAGCAGGTGCCAGTCGAGGCTGGTGTCGTGATTCCACTCGGCATATTGGGCGAACTCACAGCCCATGAACAGTAATTTCTTGCCGGGATGGCAATACATATAGCCCAGGAACGCGCGCAGATTGGCGAATTTCTGCCAAGGATCGCCGGGCATCCGTCCGAGCAACGAGCCCTTGCCGTGAACAACCTCGTCATGGCTGATCGGTAGAATAAAGTTCTCGCTGTATTGATACAGCAGCGCGAAGGTCAGATCATTGTGATGATAAGAGCGGAACAGCGAATCACGCCCGAAATAACGGAGCGTGTCATGCATCCAACCCATGTTCCATTTGAAGCCGAAGCCGAGTCCGCCGAGCCAGGTCGGCCGTGACACGCCCGGCCAAGCGGTCGATTCCTCGGCCACCGTCATCACGCCGGGATGGCGGCTATAGGACAGTTCGTTGAGCCGGCGCATGAAGTCGATCGCTTCCAGATTTTCCCGTCCGCCGTACCGGTTGGGAATCCACTCGCCCTCTTTACGGCTGTAATCCAGGTAAAGCATCGAGGCCACGGCATCGACGCGCACGCCATCGACATGATAGCGGTCGAGCCAGAACATCGCGCTGCCCAACAGGAAATTGGCCACCTCGCGCCGGCCGAAATTATAAATCAGGGTGTTCCAGTCGGGCTGATAGCCCTGGCGCGGATCGGCATGCTCGTAAAGATGGGTGCCGTCAAAGTTGGCCAGCCCGTGAGAATCGGTCGGGAAATGGCCGGGCACCCAGTCGAGCAGCACGCCGAGCCCGGCATTGTGGCAGGTATCGACGAAAAAGCGGAAATCCTCGGGGCTGCCATGCCGGCTGGTCGGCGCATAAAGGCCGGTCGACTGATACCCCCACGAGCCGTCGAACGGAAACTCCGTGATCGGCAGCAACTCCAAATGGGTGTAGCCGAGATCGACGGCATAGGGCACCAGCTGAGCCGCCAACTCGCGATAGGTTAAATAGCGTCCGCCCTCTTCGGGCACGCGCCGCCACGAACCGATATGAACCTCGTAAATCGAAATCGGCGCGCGGTGGCCGTGGGCGGCGCTGCGGCGCTCGAGCCAGCCGCCATCATGCCAGCGGTAATGATCGGGTGCGGCCACAATCGAGGCGGTCCGCGGCGGATGTTCGGCCTCGAGCGCAACCGGGTCGGCTTTTAAGGGCAGTAACGTGCCGGTGGCGCTTTTGATTTCGAACTTATAGCGCTCGCCGGGACCGGCGCCGGGCACGAACAGCTCCCATACGCCGCAATCATGGCGCTTGCGCATCGGCAGGCGGCGGCCGTCCCAGTCGCAGAAATCCCCGACCAGGCTGACCCGGCGGGCGTTCGGCGCCCAGACCGCAAAAGCGGTGCCGGCGACGCCGTCGATTTCGCGCGGGTGAGCCCCCAACCGTTCATAGGCCTGAAGATGGTTGCCTTCGGCCAGCAAATGGACATCCAATTCGCCCAGCACCGGCGGAAAGCGGTAGGCGTCTTCGAACTCGATGGTATCCTCGTCGAATTCGACGCGCAAACGATAGCGGAAGGGCTCGGTCCGGCCGGGAATTACGCCGGCGAACACGCCCTCGGGATGAATCCGGGGCAGGGTTGCGGCGATTACGCCGGCCCGTTTGCCGCCATCACAGTCGATGACGTGCACGGTGCGCGCTCCGGGCAAGAAGGCGCGCACCGAAATGCCGCCCGCGGGCAACCGGTGCAGGCCGAGCACACTGAACGGATCGGCATGTTCCGCGCGCACCAGGGCATCGAGCGCGCCGGGCGGCAGGATATCGGCCGCCGCGGTGTCGGGTCGGGGTGTGGTGCGGGTGTCGGCGCGGGACATGGGCAGGATTCCTGGTTTGGGCGAAACAGGCGGAGACGCAACACGCGGGCATGAAACGGTCCGGTTCGGCATTATAGCCGGGCCGAGCGTCACAAACAGCTCCGGACGACATATATTTTTTTAAGATAACGAGCGCGTTAACCTTATTGAAGCTCTGAGAGCGGAATTATCCTTAAAGTCCGGTTTACCGGATGTCGGGAGCGGAGGCCGGACTGTGGCCGGATTGGAAACTGTCATGCTTGCCGGGCTGCTGCTGGCTGTTGTGGTCGGCGGTGGTATCGTGGTCAGACGGCGTTATGTGCTGCCGCTGCGCCGCTTGCGTGCCGTGTTGGAAACCGCGGTGCAGGACCGGTCCACCATACGCGCGCCGTCCTTTCCTCAGACTGATTTCGACGTTATCGGGCGGGGCGTCAACCAATTGCTCAACCGCCTCGACGCCTGCCGGGCCCTGGTGGAAGAGCTGGACGATGTGGTCGAGCGGGCTCGCGGGCTGATTCGCGATAACCGGGTGCTGAGCCGCGAGGTCGATGTGCTGGGGCAGGCTCGCGGTGACGCCGAGGCGGCCAATGCCCGCAAGTCCGATTTCCTGGCCCGGATGAGCCATGATCTGCGCACGCCGCTGCATGGCATCATCGGATTCGCCGAGATGATTCGTTATGAGATGGTCGGTGAAATCGGCAATGCGAAATATCGTGATTTCGCCGGTGACATTCACCAAAGCGGCATCCATCTGTTGCGCCTGATCAATGACGTGCTCGATTTATCAAAGATCGAAGCGGGTGGTTTTGAATTGGCGGCGGATTTGATCGACCCAGGCGCAATTATCGCCGAAGTCATGCATGCGCTGAGCCCGGTATTCCAGCAAAAAGAGCTGGTGGTGACTTTTTCTCCGCCGCCTGAGATGTCAACGCTGACTGCGGATGAAAAGATGGTTCGGCAGATGCTTTTTAATCTGCTGTCGAACGCGATCAAATTTTCCGACCCGGGCGGCACTATCGCCGTCAATACGCGAATCGGCGCCGAAGGCCTTGAAATTGCTGTTGTCGATCATGGCCCAGGGATAGAGCCCCATGATTTGCACAAGGTCTTTACCGAATTCGGACAGGGCGGAAACCCGCGGACACGGCCCGCTGAAGGCACCGGCCTCGGGTTGGTGATCGTGCGCTCTCAGATCGAACTGCATGGCGGCTGGTTGGCGCTGAACAGCTCGCCGGGTCAAGGCACCTCGGTCACCCTGTATTTCCCGCCCGAGCGGCTTGGTCGTCGCGCGCAGACTTTGTCGAAAGCCCCCGGCACCGAATGAGCCGATGCCGGGGAGGCGCCTACTCCTCTTCCGACGAGGCGATAACCCGGTAAAGCTGGAACTGGCGCCCGCTATAAATCAGTTTCAGCAAGTCCGGGGCGGGATTGGCGCCGCCATCGGTATAGAGCACATAAACATAGTCGAATTGCTCGGTCCAATGGTCCCAGTAATGCTCGGTATCCGGTACGGTGCTGCGGTCGCGGTTGGCGGCGGCGATCAACTGGCTGATGGTCGGCGGATCGCCGTCCCGGGTATCGGTGCGGCTGCTATATTTGGGTTTAACCGACAGGATTTGCTTGCCCGGAACGGTAAAGGCGGTAGACACTAGGCTGGAGCGCTCAATCATAGCGATACAAGCGGCGTGAGACAGCGGTGTATTGAAGGCATCGCTGCCGTTCGGCTCGTCGGTATTGGCGACCAGAATGGTGCTGCCCGGCTCGATCGCACCGACCGAATGGCGGAAATCGGCATAAGCGCCGTCAATCTGGTGCCACACCAGAAACACCGCGGCAAAGCGGGCGCAGGCAATCCCCAGCACGAAGACATAAAGAAAATAGCGGGCCCAGCGGTGGTCGTCTTTGAAGCTGACAAAGCCGATCAGCAGGAAAACCAGTGCGATCGGCAGCCTTTGGTCGGCCACCCATGAGCTGAAAAACATGCGTGGCATCAGCATGTAGACAACCAGACCCAGAATTGCCAAGTACCGGCCGACCGGATGAAGCCCGACCATGCGCGCGCGCGCCGCCCAAACCGTACCGCCGATGACCAGAGAGGCCAGCGTCAGGTCGAACAAGTCGGAATAATTCTGGAAAATGTAATAGATGCCATCGAGCTTACCGGTCGAATCCCAGTAATTTTCCGTTGCAAGGCCGATGGTGGGGCTGACCCACATCAGGGGCAGAACCGGCACGAAGGACAGGATAAAGGCTAGTCCGTCGCGAATCAGCGCCCGTGTTGGCCGCAAAAGCCCGGTGCGCTCGAACTCGTCGCGCAGCATCCAGCCTTCATAGCAGAGTAAACCCATGCCATAGAGCCCGACCGCAAACAGATGGCAGGTGAACAGCACCAGGACAAACGCGGTCGATACCGCGGCCCGGAGCAGCGCCGAACGCGGACGCAACAAAATCCACGCCGCCAATCCCCACAACGCCACTCCCAGGCCGAACAAATAGTTCATGAACCCGAACAGCATGATGTTGTTGTAGAGAAAGAGAAAGGATACCAGCGGCCAAGCCGACCAACGCCGAAACACGGCATAATGAACCGCAAAGCTGCCGGTGACCAACAGCGCGAGAATCAGAAACACGAAGGTCTGTCCGGCCAGATAAATATTAATGTACCGGCTTAAGACCGGAACCAGCAAATCCATGATCAGGTTAGGAATTACCTGCCAGTCGACTCCGTAGAATTTCGCCAGCAAAGGGTCGTGATCAAGGTTGCTCAGCACGAACATGCGTGCCAAGTGATTAATGTAGTCGGCCAAAGGCGGGACTTGTACCCAGAAGACAGGGATCGCCGCGCCGGTAAGTAGGGCGATGAAAATTGGAAGCAGCAGTCGCGACGTCGACAGCGGTGCGACAAAAACCTCCGCCTGAACCGTATGAAGCTTCGGCTCAACCATTTGCTGCACCCTTTGCTCGGAAATATTACAACGACTCTGTCCGGTTGAGGCACCGGGCCGGCGCATGATGGGTGCGACTCGGGATCATGTCAAGATTCCCCGGGTGAAGCCTGTCGTGACTGTGACCGTGTTGCCGCAGGCCGCGGCGTTTAAGCGCGGCATGAGTGGTTGCCAAAGCCGGGGAGAGCCGTTATGTAAGTCCTTGTCGTCAACCCCTCACGCGGGCTTGCGGACTTTCGCCACGGCATGGCGACGGACCGCTCCGGTGTCTCGTTCTCTGTGAATGCGACAGGCCTGCGGCGGAACAACCGGAAAGAAAATCACATGGTTATGCCAATGTTCACGATGCGCCGCCTGCTTGAAGCCGGCGTCCATTTCGGCCATCACACCCGTCGCCGCAATCCGAAGATGCAGCCGTATCTTTTCGGTGTGCGGAACGGCGTGCACATCATCGATCTTGAGCAGTCGGTGCCGTTGTTGCATCGCGCCATGCTCGCCGTGCGCGACGTTGTCGCCGGCGGCGGTCGGGTTCTGTTTGTCGGCACCAAGCGCCAGGCTCAGGAACGGGTTGCTGATTCGGCCAAGCGTTGTGGCCAGTACTATGTCAACCATCGCTGGCTTGGCGGCATGCTGACCAACTGGAAGACGATTTCCCAGTCGATCAAGCGCCTGCGTGAAATGGAAGAACGGCTGGTCGAAGGCGCCACCGGTCTGACCAAAAAGGAAAACCTTCAGTTGACGCGCGAGCGCGATAAGCTGGAGCGGGCATTGGGCGGTATTAAGGAAATGGGCGGCCTGCCCGATATTCTGTTCATCATCGACACCAACAAGGAAGCGATTGCGGTCAAGGAAGCCAACAAGCTTGGCATTCCGGTGGTCGCGGTGATCGACAGCAACTCCGATCCGGACGGCATCGCCTTCCCGATTCCCGGCAACGACGATGCCCTGCGCGCGATCGAGCTTTATTGCGAGATGATCTCCGGCGCGGTACTCGACGGCTTGCAGGCCGAGATGGTGGCCTCGGGGATCGATGTCGGCGCACGCGAAGAAGCGCCGGTCGAGCCCGCGGTTGAAGCCGGCGCCGCCGAAGGAGCCGCGGCTTAAAGCCGGCGGCGCTTCGAACGATCGCTATTGAGAACGGAAGAGACCTGAAGCCATGGCTGAGATTACTGCTGCTCTTGTCAAGGAACTGCGCGAGAAGACCGGCGCAGGCATGATGGATTGCAAAAAAGCGCTGATGGAAAACGGCGGCGACATGGAAGTCGCGGTTGACTGGCTGCGTAAAAAGGGTCTGGCCGCGGCGGCGCGCAAATCGGGACGGGTTGCCGCCGAGGGCTTGGTGTCGATCACGACCGGCGGCAAGGCCGGCGCGGTGGTTGAGCTGAATGCCGAGACCGACTTCGTCGCGCGCAACGATCTGTTCCAGGCGGCGGCCAATGCGCTGGCCGAACTGGCGCTGGCCGGCAGCGGCGATGTCGAAGACCTGAAGAAAGCGGCTTATCCCGGCAAGGGGCATGATGTCGCCGCAGAAATCACCGGCCTGATCGCCACGATCGGTGAAAACATGAATCTGCGGCGTTCGGCCAAGCTGTCGGTCGAGCAAGGCGTGGTGGCGTCTTATCTTCATACCGCCCTCACCCCGAGCTTGGGCAAGATCGGCGTGCTGGTCGCGCTCGAGTCGACCGGCGATGTTGCCGAGTTGACCAAGCTCGGTCGGCAGATCGCGATGCATATCGCCGCGGCTCGTCCCGAGTCGGTGGCGGTGGCCGATCTTGATTCCGCCAGAGTCGAGCGTGAACGCGCGATTTATGTCGATAAGGCCCGGGACAGCGGTAAGCCGGAAGCGATCATCACCAAGATCGTCGAGGGCAATCTGCGCAAATTCTACGAAGAAGTCGTGCTGCTTGAGCAGACTTACGTCATCGACGGCGAGTCGAAGGTCGGTAAGGTGATCGAAGCGGCCGCCAAGACCCTCGGTGCACCGATCAAGATCGCTGCGTTCGTCCGCTTTGCTCTCGGTGAGGGCATCGAGAAGGAACAGGGCGATTTTGCCGCGGAAGTGGCGGCGGTATCGGGTGTCAAGCCGGTTTCGGCCGGCTGACGGAGGGCTTGAACCATGGCGATCCGGATTACCCGGAGCGACGAGACGACGAACCTGCGCTATCGGCGCATTCTGCTCAAGATTTCGGGCGAAGCGCTGATGGGCAAGGGCGAGTATGGCCTGGAGCCCGAGACCGTCACCCGGGTTGCCGCCGAAGTCAAAGCCGTTCGCGAGATGGGCGTTGAAGTTTGTCTCGTGATCGGGGGCGGCAACATCTTCAGGGGCGTCTCGGGGGCCGCCTCTGGGATGGAACGGGCGTCCGCCGACTATATGGGCATGCTGGCCACCGTGATCAACGCGCTGGCCATGCAAAGCGCGTTGGAACGAATCGGGGTTCAGACCCGGGTTCAATCGGCGATTCCGATGGCCACCGTGTGCGAGCCCTATATTCGGCGTCGCGCCGTCCGCCATATGGAAAAGGGACGGGTGGTGATTTTCGGGGCCGGGACCGGCAACCCGTTCTTCACCACCGATACCGCGGCGGCTTTGCGCGCTTCCGAAATGGGCTGTGACGCCTTGCTGAAGGGAACGCAGGTCGACGGGGTCTATACCGCCGATCCTAAACGGGTTCCGACCGCCGAACGCTACGAGCGTCTGAGCTTTCAGGAAGTGCTTGCCAAGGATTTACGTGTGATGGACGCGTCGGCGATTTCATTGGCGCGCGACAACCGCATTCCCATTCTGGTGTTTTCTATTCATACAGCCGGGGCGCTGGCCGAGGTGGTGGCGGGGCGTGGCCGGTTTACCGTGATTACCGAAGAGGGTTAGCATGGCTTCGACCGACCTCTCAGACGTCAGCCGCCGGATGGACGGTGCGCTGGAATCGCTACGCAAGGAACTGGCCGGGCTGCGCACCGGCCGGGCCTCGGCCAGTTTGCTGGAGCCCATCACCGTCGATGCCTATGGCAGCCACATGCCGCTGAATCAGGTCGCCACCATCGGCGTGCCCGAGCCGCGCATGATCACGGTTCAGGTCTGGGATCGCGGCTTGGCCAAGGCAACCGAAAAGGCTATCCGCGAGTCGGGACTCGGGCTTAATCCGCAGGCCGAGGGGCAGAGCATCCGGGTGCCGATTCCCGATCTTAGCCAGGAACGGCGCCAGGAGCTGACCAAGGTCGCTCATAAATACGCCGAACATGCCAAGGTTGCCGTGCGCAACGTTCGTCGGGATTGTCTGGACCATCTGAAGAAGCAGGAAAAAGCCAAGGAAGTCAGCGAAGACGAGCACAAGACTCTGGCGGAAAAGATTCAGCACATTACCGACACTCATATCAGAAAGATCGACGAGACGCTGGCGGCGAAGGAAAAAGAGATCATGCAGGTCTGAACCGGATGCAAATTCCGAGTGACAGCCCCAAAGAGACCCCTCCGGCCCATGTCGCCATTATTATGGACGGTAATGGACGGTGGGCGAAGTCTCGAGGCCTGCCGAGAGTTGCCGGACATCGCAAGGGCGCAGAGGCGGTGCGGCGGACCATAGAAGCCGGTCGCGAGCTTGGTCTCCGTTACATCACGCTTTACAGCTTTTCTTCCGAAAACTGGTCTCGACCACCCGGCGAAGTCGGCGAATTGATGGCGTTGCTGCGCTATTACCTGGGCAGCGAGATTGCGGAGCTGAATAAGCACGGGGTCCGCCTGCGGGTGATCGGTGATCGTTCCCGGCTGTCTGCCGACATTATTTCGCTGATCGAAAGCGGAGAAACCGTCACGGCCGCCAACTCGGCGTTGACCTTGATCCTTGCCCTCAGTTACGGTTCCCGGCAGGAAGTGGTGCAGACCGTAAGGCGGTTGGCCGAGCGGGTCGCGGCGGGCGAACTCAAGGTCGAGGATATCGACGAGACTCTGTTTTCGGCATCCCTGTTGACTGCGGGAATACCTGATCCCGATCTGGTGATTCGGACCAGCGGCGAAAAGCGGTTGAGCAATTTCCTGTTGTGGCAGTCGGCTTACGCCGAACTGGTTTTCCTCGACACCTTGTGGCCCGACTTTACGCGGCGCGATCTTGAAGATGCCATTAAAGAGTTTCATCGGCGCGAGCGCCGGTACGGTACAACGGTTGGAACACGATAAATTGGGCAATCTGCGCGCACGTGCACTATCCGCTGCGGTACTGGGCCCGCTGGTATTGGGGGCCGTTTATGCTGGCGGCTGGCTGTTTCAGGCCTTGATCGGGGCGGGCGCCGTGCTGGCGGTCCGTGAGTGGGTGCGCATGGTCGCGCCTTTGCCGGCCGGGCGCTCTTTCCTTATTTCCTCCTGTGTGGCGATCGGGCTGATTGTTGCCACCTACCTTTTTGTCGGGCCGATTCCCGCATTGGCGCTGGCTTTTGCTTTGGCGCCGGCGCTCGGGCTCATAGCAGGGTTTTGCCGCGCCGGGCTCAGCGGGGTTGATCGGCGGGTCGGGGCCTTCGCAATTCCTTATATCGGAACAAGTTCCATTGCGTTGATGTGGCTGCGCGACGGGTCGGGCGGCACGATCATGATCTGCTTCCTGCTGCTGTCCGTGTGGGCCAACGATATCGGCGGCTATGTGGTGGGGCGGAGCGTCGGCGGGCCGAAGCTGGCCCCGAGCATCAGCCCGGCCAAGACGTGGTCGGGCTTTATCGGTGGCGTCATCGCGTCCGCCATGGTCGGCGGCGGCTTGGCTGTGGCGACGGGCGCGCATCACCCCTTGGTCGCGGTTGCTTTGGGCATCGTGCTGGCCGTGGTCGGGCAGGGCGGCGATCTGTTGGAGTCGGCGGTTAAGCGGCGCTATGGTGTGAAGGACAGCGGCGGCTTGATCCCGGGACATGGCGGCTTACTCGATCGCATCGACGGACTGCTGGCTGCGGCTCCGGCCTTGGCGCTGTTTCACGCTGCGGCCGGTTCAACGATGGCGTGGTGGTAGGCGGCGTGGCGGTAGGCGATATTTTCAGACTTGGGCGGGAGCACCGGGGTGAATCACGGACAGGGAACTGCGCAGCGGCGCGTGACGATTCTGGGCTCGACCGGGTCTGTCGGCGGCAATACCGTCAGTCTGATTGCGCTTGAACCGGAAAAGTACGCGGTCGAGGCCCTGACGGCACGGCGTAATGTGAAGCTTCTGGCCGAGCAGGCACGCCAGCTTCATGCGCGCGTTGCGGTGATTGCCGAGCCCGAGCTTTATCAGGATTTGAAGACGGCGCTGGCCGGGACCGGAACCGAGGCGGCTGCCGGACCGAAGGCGGTGGTTGAAGCGGCGGAATTACCGGCCGATTGGGTCATGGCCGCGATTGTCGGTGCCGCCGGATTGGAGCCGACCCTGGCGGCGGCTCGGCGCGGCGCCACGGTGGCTTTTGCGAATAAGGAATGCCTGGTCTGCGCCGGCCCGTTGATGATGGATCTGGTGCGCGATCATGGCGCGACGTTGCTGCCGGTCGATAGCGAGCACAGCGCAATCTTTCAGGTCTTTGACTTTGAACGGCGCGAGGGGATCGAGCGGCTGATTCTAACCGCTTCGGGCGGGCCATTCCGCGCCCGCAGCCGCGAGGAAATGGCGGTCATGACGCCGGAGCAGGCGGTGGCGCACCCGACCTGGGATATGGGCGCCAAAATCTCGGTCGACAGCGCGACCATGATGAATAAAGGTCTGGAGATTATCGAGGCCAGCTTCCTGTTCGCCATGCCGGAAGACAAAATCGACGTCGTGGTCCATCCGCAGTCGGTGATCCATAGTATGGTCGAATATGTTGACGGCTCGGTGCTGGCGCAACTCGGCACACCCGATATGCGGACTCCGATCGCTTATGCGCTGGGCTGGCCCGCCCGCATTCGTACCCCGACCGCGCGGCTGGATTTGCTGCGCGGCGGTGATCTCAGCTTCGAAGCGCCCGATCCCGAACGTTTCCCCGCTCTGCGCCTGGCCCGTCAAGCCTTGCGCAGCGGCGGCGGGGCGCCGACCATCCTGAATGCCGCCAATGAAATTGCCGTTGATGCCTTTCTTAATCGGCGCATCGGCTTTTTGGATATCGAGCGCGTGGTCGAGGCGACGCTAACCGCTTTGCCGCATGATCGACCGCACGCGATCGCCGATGTCTACGCGATCGATGCGGCGGCACGACACTATGCGCTCGGGGCTTTGTCGGCATAAGGAAAACCCCGTGCTGTATCCGGTCGTGGTCCTTGACGGGGCCGGAGCGAGCGACCATCATAAAGACCCTTGACTATCGGTCGCCGCTCACGGGGGGGGCGACGTCATGCGGGTGGAACCATGGACATCCTGAACGGCCTTTGGAATTACGCGGTTCCTTTTCTTGTCGTCCTGACGATTCTGATCTTCGTGCACGAGTTGGGCCATTATCTGGTTGCCCGGATGTGTGGCGTGCGGGTCGAGGTTTTTTCGTTCGGGATGGGACCGGAATTGTTCGGTCGAAATGACCGCCACGGCACGCGCTGGCGGGTTAGCCTGCTGCCGCTCGGCGGCTACGTCAAGATGTTCGGTGATGCCGGCGCGGCCAGCACGCCGCGCGATGATATCGAAGAAATGACACCGGAAGAAAAGGCCGTGTCGTTTCATCACAAGCGACTCGGTCAGCGAGCGGCTATTGTCGCGGCCGGGCCGATCGCCAACTATATTTTTGCCGTGATTGTGCTTTCCGTGTTGTTTGCGACTTACGGTCAGCCTTTCACCCCGGCGGACATCGGTCATGTTCAATCGGGCAGTGCCGCCGAGGCTGCGGGGCTGAAGGTTGGTGACGTGATTACCGTCATCGACGGTCGAACAATCGAGCGCTTCGAGGAAGTAAGGTCTATCGTCAGTATGGCGGCCGGGCGTTCGATCTCGATTGAGATCAAGCGCAATACGGTGCCGATGATACTGGTTGCCGTGCCGAAATCCTCTGTCGTCACCGACCGTTTCGGCAACACCTATACTATAGGATTGCTCGGGATTAGTCGTTCCGGCTTGGATTATAAACGACACTCGCCGGAAATGGCGGTTTGGCAGGCTCTGCGCGAAACTTATGACTTGACGGCCTCGACTCTTACCGGGGTCGGCCAGATGCTTGCCGGTGTGCGCGGAACCGAAGATTTGGGCGGTCCGTTGCGGATTGCGCAAATGTCGGGTGAAATCGCGCAGACCGGTTTAGTCTCGTTGATTTGGTTTATTGCGCTGCTCTCGATCAACCTTGGCATGATCAACCTGTTCCCGATACCGCTTTTAGACGGTGGCCATCTGTTATTTTACGGGTTCGAGGCGGTGGCCGGTCGGCCGTTGGGTGAGCGCGCGCAAGAATATGGTTTTCGCATCGGGCTGGCTCTGGTATTAACGATGATGCTGTTTGCCACTTGGAACGATCTCGTCCACCTTCGGGTCGTCGAGTTTTTTAAGGGGCTGATATCTTAGTCGGGTATTTTATAGCGGGGGGCGCTTTGAAGCTCAATTTCGGGAAATGGGTGCCGACGGCTCTAGCTGTATGCACTCTGGTTGCCGCCGTGGGCGTGGATGCGCGCGCAGAGAGCGCAGCCGTGGCGCCGGTCATGGCCGCGCAAGTGTCGGAGGGCGGGATCGTCCGTGCGATCCGAGTCGAAGGCAAGCAGCGTATTGAGGAGTCGACCATCCGCTCCTACCTGGCGATGCAGCCGGGCGATTCCTTTTCCCCGGAAAAATTGGATCAGTCGCTGAAGGCGCTGTTTGCAACCGGTCTTTTTGCCGATGTGGCCTTGCGGCGCGAGGGCGATGATTTGGTGGTGCGGGTTGTTGAAAATCCGATCATCAATCGAATCGCCTTCGAAGGGGCGAAGCGGCTTAAAGAAGATCAGTTGCTTAGCGAGTTGCAACTCCGGCCGCGCGTGGTTTTTACCCGCACCCGGGTTCAGAACGACGTTCAGCGCATTCTCGACCTTTATCGCCGCAACGGGCGCTTTGCTGCGACTGTTGAGCCGAAAGTCATCCAACTCGACCAGAACCGCGTCGATCTCGTGTTCGAAATCGACGAGGGTGCACGCACGGAAGTCGAGCGCATTAATTTCGTCGGGAACGACAAGTTCAGCCGCACGACATTGTTGGGGCAGCTTCAAACGAAGGAAAGCCACTGGTACCGGTTTTTGTCCAGTGACGACACCTATGACCCCGACCGCCTGAATTACGACAAGGAATTGCTGCGTAAATACTATCTCGGCCAGGGTTATGCCGACTTCCGGGTTGTCTCGGCGGTGGCCGAGTTGACGCCCGAGCGGGATGCTTTCTACATCACCTTTACGGTTGAGGAAGGCGAACGCTATCAGTTCGGCAAGGTCAATCTGACCACCACCCTGAAGAATCTCGATCCGGAGCTGCTCCGCGGGAAAATCTCCTTCTCCGAAGGGGACTGGTACGACGCGAACGAGGTCGAAAAGACGATTACCGAGCTGACCACGGCGCTTGGCGAGATGCAGTACGCCTTTGTTGACATTCGCCCCCGGGTTGATCGTCATCGCGACGAGCACACCATCGATCTGACTTTCGAGATCAACGAAGGGCCGCGGGTTTATGTCGAGCGGATCGACATTACCGGTAACGTGCGCACCCTGGATCGCGTCGTCCGTCGTGAACTGACGGTGGCTGAAGGCGACCCCTTCAACAATGCGAAACTGAAGCGTTCGGAAGAGCGGGTCAAAAACCTCAATTTCTTTGAAAAGGTTCGCGTGACCACGACTGAAGGCACCCAGCCGGATCAGACCGTGGTTCAGGTTGACGTGACCGAGCAGTCCACCGGCGAAGTTTCGTTGGGTGCCGGCTTTTCGACCACGGATGGTGCGCTCGGCGATTTTTCGATCTCTGAACGCAATCTGCTCGGCACCGGTCGCCAACTGCGCTTCGGCGCCATGATCTCGCAGCGGACTCAGCAATACGACGTTTCGTTCACCGAGCCGTATTTCCTCAACCGCGATTTGTCGGCCGGGGTCGATCTGTTCCGCACGGTTCGTGATAACCAGACCTACAGCTCGTATTCCGAGACCGATACCGGTTTCGGCTTTAACTTCGGTTATCCCTTGACCGAAAATTTGCGCCAGCGCCTGCGTTACAGCATGCAGCAAACCTCTATCAGCGATATTCCGTTCGGGGCCTCTCGTTACATCAAGGATCAAGAGGGCACCCGCAGCGTATCCATGATCGGGCAGGAGCTGATCTACGACCGGCGTAACAGCAAGATCGATCCGTCGAGCGGCTATGTGATGAAACTTTCCACCGATCTGGCCGGGCTTGGCGGCAGCGCCAATTTCGTACGGACCAGGGGGTCGGGCACCTACTATCAAACGGTTCCGGGCTGGGACCGCTGGGTTGCCAGCGTCGGCGGTGAAGCCGGCTACGTCGCTTCACTTGATAAGACCGTCTTTATTGCCGACCGTTTCTTTATCGGTGGCGACACGCTGCGCGGCTTCCGGATTGCCGGTATCGGCGCGCGTGACATCACAACCGGTGACGCTTTGGGTGGCACGCAGTTCTACCGTGGTACGGTCGAGCTTCGCTTCCCGTTGGGTTTGCCCGAGGAGCTTGGTCTTTCCGGTCACGCCTTTACCGATGCGGGCACCCTTACCGGCAGTGGCGTGACCGATCCGAACGTGAAGGATATCGGTTCGATCCGCGCCGCCGGTGGTCTCGGCTTGCAGTGGCGTTCACCGATGGGGCCGGTCGGTGTTGACTTCGCGATCCCGATCGCGAAGCAAAGCTATGATAAGGTCGAAAATTTTCGCTTTAACTTTGGCACCAGGTTCTAATCATGATGACAAGAATCATGCGTTCGGTAGCGACGGCGGCAGCGGTCGCTTTCGCGGTAACGGTTCCGACGGGTCAGGCCCGAGCGGACATGAAGACTCCGGTGATCGCCGTGGTTGATGTGCAATACATCCTTCACGAGTCGAGCGCAGGGAAGGGCATTGAGAATGAATTCAAGCGGCAGCGCGAATCTCTGAGCAAGGAGCTGTCCGGTCGCGAGGAGCGGTTGCGTCAGGGTGAGCAGGAATTGGCACGCCAGCGCAGCTCCTTGTCGGAAGATGCCTTCGGCAAGAAACGGCGTGACTTCGAAAAGCAGGTCATGGATTTCCAGCGGGAGGCTCAGGGCCGCCAGAAAGCGATCGATCAGGGTGTCAACGAGGCCGGGCGGACGCTTCAGGGCGCTTTGCTTGAGGTTGTCGCGGCGATGGCTGAAGAATCCGGCGTCAATCTCGTGCTGACGAAACAACAGGTGGTCATCGTCGAGAAGACGATGGAAATCACCAAGGAAGCACTGGAGCGGCTTAATCGGAAAATGCCGTCGGTCGCGGTCAAGATTCCTTCCTCACGAAACTAACCGCCATACGAAACTAACCGGCACCCGCGATTTCGCGCCTCACTTCATTCGGTCCTACTTCACCGAAGCTGGGGCGCGAGAGCCGCCGGGGGTTGATTAGCACAGCGTTTTCAGGCAAAAGGGATGGGGCGCCGGGAGTGGTGGCTCGGCGATAACGTGAATCGGTTACTCAATGCCTAACGTGAAATTATAACCTGACGCGACATCATTGAGGGGGCGGTTTCGAGATGGAGGCGGTGGCGGAAATGAACGAGATGTCCGAAATTGACATCACACGGGTCATGCAAATGATTCCGCACCGTTATCCGATGTTGATGATCGACCGGGTGGTCGATGTCGTGCGCGGCGAAAGCGCCGTCGGCATTAAGAACGTCACCATCAATGAGCCTTTTTTCCAGGGCCATTTTCCCCAGCGCCCGGTTATGCCCGGTGTCATGATCATCGAATCCATGGCGCAAACCGCCGCGGTGCTGGTGGTGGCGACGCTCGGGCCCGAGGCCGAAGGCAAATTGGTTTACTTCATGACCATTGACGAGGCCCGCTTTCGCAAACCGGTCGGCCCGGGTGACTCCGTGCGCGTGCATGTGACCAAACAGCGGCAGCGCGGCAATGTCTGGAAATTCAAGGGTGAGGCCAAGGTCGGCGACGTTCTTTGCGCCGAGGCCACCTATGCAGCCATGATCCTGAACGATCGATGACCGTCGCTATTCATCCCGCAGCGGTTGTTGATCCGGCGGCACGTCTCGGCCGGGGAGTCCGGATCGGCCCGTTTTGCTGCGTCGGCCCCGAGGTTGAACTGGGGGACGCGGTTCAACTGATCTCGCATGTGGTGGTGGACGGTTGCACGACGGTCGGCGCGGGCACGATTATCTATCCGTTCGCCGTGCTCGGCACGCCGCCCCAGGACTTGAAGTATCGGGGCGAGCCCTCGACATTGGCTATCGGCGCCAATAACCGGATTCGGGAGCATGTCACCATGAATCCTGGGACCGAGGGCGGCGGCCTGCAAACCAGGGTCGGTTCCGACGGCTTGTTCATGGTCGGGGCTCATGTTGCTCATGATTGTATTCTGGGCGACCATGTTATTCTTGCCAATAATGCCACGTTGGCCGGGCATGTAACGGTCGGGGATTATGCGATTCTGGGTGGGCTCAGCGCGGTTCATCAGTTTGTGCGCATCGGCCACCATGCCATGATCGGCGGCATGTCCGGCGTCGAAAATGATGTGATTCCCTATGGCTTGGTTATGGGGGAGCGCGCGCGCCTGTCGGGCCTTAATCTGGTCGGGTTGGAGCGGCGCGGCTACAGCCGGGAAGATATTCAGGCCTTGCGCGCCGCCTATCGCATGCTGTTCGGGCCGGAGGGTACCTTGGCGGAACGGGTCGATGAAACCGCGCGCTCGTTCCAGCACAATCCGGCGGTCAGTGATATTGTCGGCTTTATCCGGACCAAGACTTCCCGTGCCGTTTGCCAACCGCGTTCGGGTAATGGCGGCTAAGCTCGGAATTCTGGCCGGGGGCGGTACCCTGCCGGCCCGCTTGGCGGAGGCCGCACGTGGTGCCGGCCGCGAGGTCGTCATTATTGCCTTCGAAGGCCACACCGATCCGGCCACCGTGCAGGGGCGGGTTCATCTGTGGTCGCGCTTCGGCGCCGCCTCGACCATTCTCGATTTCTTACGGCGTCATGACGTTCGCGAACTGGTCTTTGCCGGTCCGGTGCGGCGTCCGACCTTCAGCGAAATTCGCCCCGACTGGCGCGTTGCCGTGTTTCTGGCCAAGGTCGGCGCCCGTGCGCTCGGCGATGACGGCATCCTTCGCGCGGCGGCGCGCAGCTTGGAGGAGGAGGGATTCCGGATCATCGGGATTCAGGACCTCGTGCGCGACTTGCTGGCGCCGCACGGTTTGCTCGGCTCGACGCGCCCCGACGAGGTTGCCGAAGCCGATATCGCCCGCGGCATCGAGGTCGCCCGGACTTTAGGCCGACTCGATGTCGGACAGGCGGTGATCGTTCAACAGGGGTTGGTGCTCGGGGTTGAAGGTATCGAAGGCACCGACGCCTTGATTGAACGCTGTGGCGGATTGCGTCGAGACGGCCCCGGCGGCGTATTGGTCAAACTCAAGAAGCCGCAACAGGATCGCCGGCTTGACCTGCCGACGGTCGGTCTCGCCACCATCCATTCCGCCGCCGCCGCCGGTCTGCGCGGCATTGCGGTTGAGGCCGGTGGCACCTTAGTGATGGACCGGGCCGAGATGATTGCGACGGCGGATCGTGCCGGCTTGTTCGTGACCGGAATTGCAATTGAGGCTGAACCCGAAACCGGAAATTCGGCAGGCGTGCCATGACGACGACGCCTCTCACCGTGTTTTTGGTGGCGGGCGAGCCGTCGGGCGATCTGTTGGGCGCCCGTTTGATGGTCGGGCTGAAAGCGATCGCCGACCGGCCGGTTCTGTTTGTCGGGGTCGGGGGCGAGCGCATGGTTGCCGAGGGCCTCGATACTTTATTTCCCATGGCCGAGTTAGCTCTGTTCGGCGTGTTGGAATTGCTGCCCAAGCTGCCGCGCCTGATCGCCCGGCTCAATCAAACCGTTGCCGCGGTTCGGACCATCAAACCCGACGTGGTGGTGACGATCGATTCGCCGGGCTTTACCTTTCGGATCGGGAAGCGCCTGCGTCACGGCGCGCAGGCAATGCGAGATATCCCGCTCATTCATTATGTCGCGCCGACGGTGTGGGCGTGGCGCCCGGAGCGGGCCCGCAAGATCGCCGCTTTTCTCGACCATTTGTTGGTGTTGTTGCCGTTCGAGCCGCCCTGGTTCGAGCGCGAGGGCCTGTCCTGCACCTTTGTCGGGCACTCCATTATTGAAAGCGGCGCCGGTCGGGGTGACGGCGCGGGGTTTCGATCCCGTCACGGCCTTTCACCCGAGGATCGGGTGCTGGTGGTGCTGCCGGGCAGCCGAACCACCGAACTGCGGCGCTTGCTCCCCGATTTCAAGGCGACGCTGGCCTTGCTCGCGCCGCGCTATCCGAACTTGGTTGCCGTGGTGCCGACCCTTTCGCATGTTGCCGATACGGTGAGAAAAGCGGTTGCCGGTTGGCCGGTGCGGGTTATCGTTACCGAGGGCGACACCGAAAAATACGATGCATTCGCGGCCGGCGCGGCGGCCTTGGCGGCGTCGGGCACGGTGGCGCTGGAACTGGCGTTGGCCCGCTTGCCTGCGGTCATCGCCTATCGCCTGAATCCACTGACTCATGCTCTTTATCGCCACTTGATTCAAACTAAGTTCGTTAATCTGGTAAATATCATGCATGATCGTGCGCTGGTGCCGGAACTGTTGCAGGACAACTGCAAACCGGCCAAGCTGGCGCAAGAGATTTCGCGCTTGTTGGATGACCCGGCGGCCCGGCTGGCTCAGATCGAGGGCTTGGACGCTGTCGAGCGTTGGTTGGGTGCGGGCGGAATGGCGCCGAGCCGGCGTGCCGCCGAGGTGGTATGGCGGCTTGCCGTGGCAAACTGAGGAAGAATGGAGGGGATCGTGGTCGAGCCAAGAGTATTGCATGCCATGATCAGAGTGTTCGATCTCGACCGCTCGATTCATTTCTATACAAACCTGCTCGGTATGACAGTGTTGAGGCGCACCGACTATGAGGGCGGCCGCTTTACCCTGGCCTTCGTCGGCTATGGCCGCGAGGCCGACGGGGCGACGATCGAGCTGACCTGGAACTGGGACCAGGCGGAGCCCTATACGATCGGTAGCGGCTTCGGCCATATCGCCATCGGGGTTGCCGACATCTATGGAACCTGCGAGCGTCTGGCCGCAGCCGGCGCCGTGATTCCCCGCCCGCCGGGACCGATGAAGCATGGCAGCACCGTGATCGCCTTTGTCGAAGACCCGGACGGTTACCGAATTGAACTGATTGAACGGCACTGATCTTCCGCCCATGAACGGAAAAACCTCTGCACCTTTGACCGCCGCTTCGGGTGCCGTCGCCGGCAGCCTGGATGAGATTGCGCTGTGCGCCGAGTTTGAAGACTATTACGGTCCCGCCAGCCGACAGGCGATCGGCCATTTATTACGGTCCTATCTTGAGCCGCAGGGCTTGACCCCGACCGAGTTGCTGCACAATTGTAAAGCCGTTAAGGCGTTGACGGCACAGCCCTCTACGCTCGACGCGGCGATAACCGGGGCCGCAACCCTTCAAGCCAAGATTCCCGGCAACACGCTGAAAGAGCGGCGGGAGGCCCTGTCCGCCGCCGTCGACCTGATCCGGTCGCGCGCCGCCAAAGCTGAAAAAACCTTGGCGGAACTGGCCGCCAAGGGGCCGCCCTTTGCCTTGCTTCTGCGCGATAAGGGCATGCAGCCCGGCGAGTCGGCCGAAGCTGATTATTTGCTGGTGGCCGCGGTCTGCCGGGATCTGGTCGGTATCCGCGGTTGGTCCAAAAAACTGTCGTTTCTGGTTAGTCTGGCAAGCGACGATGCCAGCGGCCGAGTCGCGGCGCTGCTCGACAGCGGGATTGCCGATCTTCTCGGTATCCCGTCGTTGATAAGCGAGCTGCTCGGGGTGACCCCGCTGCTCGGGGTCGCGATTCGGCGAACCCTGGACTTGGCCCTGACCGAGATGCCGCGCCCGGCCGACGCCTCAAATCAATGTGAATATGCGCTTAACGATCTGTTGCGGGCGGGTTTTTTGCCGCAAGCCCGCGCCGTGCTGCTCGATCGGGCGCGCCGCCAATTGCGTACCGGCCAGCCGCTGGGCTCTGGTCGGCGCGAGGAGGATATTACCGCCTTTCACGGCACTCTGTTCACCGTGGTTACGCCTGCGGGTGTGGCGGGTGGACCCGGCATGGCCGAAGCTTTGGTCACGCGCTACGCCCGCCGACTGGAACAGGGCGGAGCGTCGGCGCTGCGTCTTGCCATGCAGGGTGTGGTCGAGACCTTGCCCAACCTGTTCAGCCGCTTGCAATTTCTCGCTGCGATCGCCGCCTCCGAACAGGGGGTGAAGGTCATGAACGAGTTGGTGATGTCGGTCGAAACGCTGGGCAACAACACCTTGCTGCTTGAAAGCAGCGTGTTCAAGCCGTTCGATCCGAAGGGATTGCGGGAAGGGCTGGATCACGCCATCGCCGCTTTTGAACGCACCGGCTACCCGCGTGAGGTCAAGGACCGGCTGCGTGACCGGATCGGCGGGCTGATTGACGACTTTGTTACCCGCGGCAGCTTTCTGGAGCTGATGGACAAGGCCGAGCTCGACGTGACCCGTCGCGCCCGATGCCTGAACACCGTGATCGCGGCCGGTCTGGTGACGGAATACGGTGGCGGCTTGTTGATTGAACAGCATATCAACCGGCTGGGTGTCGCCAAGGGCACCGAACAACTCCCGGCCACCGCACTTCTGACCGCCGCCGGTGTCACTAAGCCGGTTGCCGCCGTACCCCGGCGTGACACGCATCTGATCGCGCGTTTCGGCCGCCATCGTTGTCCCAACTGCTTTGAGTCGAAAAGCGGCAACGGGATGTGCATGGTGTGCGGCCATGATGAATCGGAGGCGCCGCGCCCGGGCGTGCATCTTCAGCCGGGCAGCATACTTCAGGAGCGTTATGTTGTCGGCCGGCTGATCGGTCAGGGCGGGTTCGGCGCCACCTATATCGGCTGGGATGAGCGGCTTGAGGTCAAAATCGCGGTCAAGGAGTATTTCCCGGTCAGTCTGGCCGGTCGAAGCCCCGGCACCGGCGCGCTGATGCCCTATACCGACGACATGTCGCTCACCTTTCGCGACGGCGTCGAAAAATTTCTGGATGAGGCGCGGATTCTGGCGCAACTCCGCGATGTCAATGAAATCGTCCGGGTTCATGATCAGTTCGAGGCCAATGCCACCGCCTATATGGTGATGGAGCTATTGATCGGCCGCACCTTGCAGCGCCATCTGCTGGAAGAGGGCGGCACCATCGATTACCGGCGCGCGCTCAGTCTGATTCTTCCGATTGCCAAGGCGGTCCATGATGTCCACCAGATGGGACTGGTTCATCGCGATATCAGCCCGGATAATATCTTTCTTCTCAACGGCGGCGGAGCCAAGTTACTCGACTTCGGGGCCGCCCGTCATTGCGTCGGCGAGGCGACGAATTCGCTGACCGTGATTTTGAAGCGCGGCTACGCGCCGCCCGAGCAATACGCGACCGAAGGCCATCAAGGATCGTGGACCGATGTTTATGCGCTGTGTGCAACATTCTACTGTGCGATTACCGGCCGTCCGCCGCCCGACGCCACCGCGCGTCTGGGCAATGACGAAGTGCTGCCGCGTCCGAGTGCGCTCGGGGTCGTGATCCCGGCCGCGGTCGAGGATGTGTTGCTGAGTGGTTTGGCTCTGCGGTGGCAGGACCGGCCGAAAGACACCAAGATGTTATTGCAGGCGTTCAGTAAAGCGCTGGTGTAAAGGTGGAGTCTTCCTTGATCGATCCCCCGGAAAGTCCGTGGACGACACTGCGTTCACAGCAGATTTACGATAACCCCTGGATTCGGGTGGTAGAACACCAAGTCCTGACCCCTAGCAAGACTTCCGGTATTTACGGGACCATTCATTACAAGCATAAGGCGATCGGAATAATACCGATCGATGCGGCGGGTTATACGTGGTTGGTCGGCCAATATCGTTATGCTCTGCGCGCTTATAGCTGGGAGATTCCCGAAGGCGGCGGTGATCCCGCGATTCCCCGCCTGGACTCGGCGCGGCGTGAATTGGAAGAGGAAACCGGGCTGCACGCGGCGTGCTGGCAGGAGTTGTTTCAGGCGCATTTGTCGAATTCGGTCGGCGATGAAGTCGCGACCTGCTTTCTGGCTTGGGACTTGACCCCCGGTCCGTCCCGACCGGAGGAAACCGAGCAACTCGAGATACGCCGTCTGCCATTTCGCGAGGCTGCCGAGATGGTGCGTAACGGCACCATCACCGATGTGATGAGCATGGTCACCATACAACGGCTGGAGCTGATGCTGCTGCGCGGTGAGGCGCCGGCTGCGGTGGCCGAAGCCCTTTCGGGCCGGGGCCGGGGCGTCGGTCAAGGTTAACGCACCGGTCAAGGCCGGGGCGTCGGTCAAGGTTAACGCACCGGTCAAGGCCGGGGCGTCGGTCAAGATTGACAGGATTCTCGATTGGGGCGATGTTCAGCCATCCCTTACACGGCAACCCTGGAGAGCCGCCATGTTCAAAAACGCTGTTATTGCGCTGTTTGCCTGCTTTACCCTGGCCGCGTGCGCCTCAAGCCAGCCGCGGGTGGTGCAGGCGACTTCGGATATGCCCGAAATTCGCCTGACCGCCGGCATGGCGACCCAGATCGAGATGCCGACCGCCACCGGGCGGGTGCAATCGGTCACGGTCGGCAATCCATCGCTGGTAACCGCCGAGCGCAATTCGGATGTCGTCAATTTGTTAGCCAAGGGCTCGCCCGGCGAAACCAATCTGATTATCCGCGCCATCGACGAAGACGGCAAAGCCAAGGTCTATCAGTACCGGATACTCGTGCTTGAGCGCTAAGCGGGCCGCGAGCGTTACGCAACGTTACACATCGGTGCCTTTCCGGACATTGAACCGAAAAGCCCGTACGTCAGGGTAGCGCTCTGTCGAGAAAGGGTAAATCGGGTAATGCGAAGGTCGTTTTTTCTCGGATTGTGTGTGATCGTGGCGGCGGCGTTCCTGTGGGGACGCCCGTTACTGTCGCTGCTGTCGTTGCAGAAGCCTGAAACCATGGGTGCGCCGGCGGCCAGCGAACATCCGGTCGAAAGGGGTGCTAAAAATGCGAACGAACGCGATAACGGCAACGGCGGGGGAGCGGAAAAACGGCCGGTGCCGGTGACGGTGGCCGCGACCCGGCGTAAAGACGTGCCGATTTATTTGGACGGGCTCGGCACCGTGCAGGCCGGCAATCAGGTGACGATCCGCAGCCGGGTCGATGGCGAGCTGGTGCAGATCGCGTTTAAGGAAGGCCAAGAGGTCCGGGCCGGCGACTTGCTGGCCCGGCTCGACTCGCGCAGCCTTCAGGCGCAGCTGGATCAGGTGCTGGCCGCCAAGGCCAAGGACGAGGCGCAGCTGGAACTGGCCCGGCTCGATCTTCAGCGCTATATCGGGCTGGGCAACCGGGTGCCGGGACAGACTGTCGATACCGCGCGGGCTCAGGTCAAGCAGCTCGAGGCAACGGTGCGGGTCGATCAGGCGCAGATCGATAACGCCCGTACTCTGCTAAGCTATACCGTCATCACCTCCCCGATTGCCGGCCGCACCGGCATTCAGCAGATCGATGTCGGCAACCTGATTCATGCCAATGATGCCGGTGGTTTGGTCACGGTGACGCAATTGCAGCCGGTCTCGGTGCTGTTCACCCTGCCGCAACAGAATCTCCAGGTGATCAACGAGGAACTGCGCCGTCAAGGCAAACTGTCGGTACTGGTCTCGGGCTCGGGCGGGCGGAGTGCCGCACCTGAAACCGGAGAACTGGTTCTGGTCGACAACCAGATCGATCAGACGACAGGAACGATTCGACTGAAGGCCAACTTTCCCAATACCGAGCGCCATTTGTGGCCGGGCGGTTTCGTCACCGTTCGTCTGTTGCTGACCACCCGGCAGGGTGGATTGGTGATTCCGGGCCAAGCGGTACAGCGCGGTCCCAAGGGCGCCTATGTCTTTCTGGTCAAGCCCGACAAGACGGTTGAAATGCGCCCGGTAACGGTCGCACGAATCGAAAACGACGAGGCGTTGATCGATTCCGGCCTGGAAGCCGGCGACAGCGTGGTTACCGACGGCATGGCTCGGTTGTCGCCCGGCGCCCGGGTTAAGACCGGTGACGCCGAGAAGAGGTCATGATCGCCCGTTTTCTCGTTTGCTATTTGCCAGATTTGGCATAAGGTTAGATCATGGGTGCGGTTGACCATCTGAAACCGTTGGAGTGGATCGGACCGTCTTTGAAGGAGCTGCGAGAATTCCCGGCGGCGGTTCGACGCGATGTCGGTTCCGCGCTATTGCTGGCTCAAAAGGGCGGTAAAGCTGATGCCGCGGTGCCATTAAAGGGCTATGGCGGGGCCGGTGTGCTGGAGGTAATTGAAGATTATCGAGGCGATACTTACCGCGCCGTTTATACCGTGCGCTTTGCCACAGCTGTTTATGTTCTTCATGCCTTCAAGAAGAAATCCAAGATTGGCCGTGAGACCCCGAAAGTTGAAATAGACCTGATCACTCGACGCCTTGCCTATGCCGAGAATTTACATCGAACGCGCTCGGGGAGAATCTGATGAACGAAGATGCGACATCAATGCCCGGAAGCGGCAATGTATTTGCCGATCTCGGCTTACCTGATCCGGATCAGGATTTGGCAAAGGCTGATCTGGTTCATGCTATTTCGGATATCATTCGTGCCAGGGGGTTATCTCAAAAGGATGCGGCTGTATTGTTGGAGGTGGATCAGGCCAAAGTTTCGGCCTTACTGAGAGGTCGGATCAGTGGATTTTCGACCGATCGTCTCATGCGTTTTTTAACGAGACTCGGACATAACGTTAGCATCGTGGTTGATCGTCAAACCCATGATCAAGGCGCGGTTTCGGTAACGGTGGCGTGACGTTATGAATCTTTCCGCACCCTTCATCGCGCGGCCGGTGGCGACGTGGCTGCTGGCGTTTGCGGTGGTGCTGGCGGGTTTGCTCGGCTATCGGATGCTGCCGGTGTCGGCGTTGCCGCAGGTCGATTTCCCGACGATTCAGGTCAGCACCCAGTTGCCGGGAGCCAGCGCCGACACCATCGCCTCGCTGATCACCACGCCGCTGGAACGCCAATTCGGCTTGGTGCCGGGGCTGCTGTCGATGACCTCGACCAGCTCTTACGGCATGAGCGCGATCACGCTTCAGTTTGATCTGGGCAAGAATATCGATGTCGGTGCCGAAGATGTGCAGGCCGCAATCGATGCCGCCCGGGGCGTGCTGCCGCCCAATCTGCCCTATCCGCCGACTTATGCCAAGGTCAACCCGGCCGATCCGCCGATCATGACGTTGGCGGTCACCTCCGAGACCTTGCCGATTACCCGGCTCAACGACGTGGTTGATACTCTGCTCGCACAAAAGCTCAGCCAGATCGGCGGGGTCGGGCGGGTGATGATTCAGGGCGGGCAACGCCCGGCGGTGCGAATCCGGATCGATCCGTCGCGGCTGTCGGGTTACGGGCTCAGCCTGGAGGATGTGCGCTCGGCGCTGGCCCGCGCCAACGTCGATTTGCCGAAGGGCAGCTTCGACGGCGCGCACCAGTCACAAACCATCGGAGTCAACGATCGCCTGACCGAGCCCGAGCAATACCGTGCGCTCATCATCGCGTGGCGGACGGGGGCGCCGATCCGGGTCGGCGATGTCGGCGATGTGGTCGAGGCGGTCGAGAATCTGCGGGTCGCCGGTTGGAGCGACGGTCGCCCCGCGGTCATTCTGGATATTCAGCGCCAGCCCGGCGCCAACATCGTGCTGACTGCCGACCGGATTAAAGAGCGCTTGCCCGCGATTACCAAGATATTGCCGGCCGGGGTAACGCTCTCGGTGCTGGTCGATCGAACCCAGACCATCCGTGCCTCGGTCCATGACGTCGAATTCACCTTGTTGATTACCATCGCCCTGGTGATTCTGGTGATCTTTCTGTTTTTGCGCTCGGGCCGGGCGACGATCATTCCCGGCGTGGCGCTGCCGTTGTCGCTGGTCGGTACCTTCGGTGCGATGGCGCTGTGCGGCTTTACCCTCGATAATCTATCGTTGATGGCATTGACCATTTCGGCCGGCTTCGTGGTCGATGATGCCATCGTCATGATCGAGAATATCGTCCGCTATATCGAAGCCGGGGAAAAGCCGCTTGCCGCGGCCTTCAAGGGCGCGACCGAGATCGGCTTCACGATCGTCTCGCTGACGGTGTCGCTGATCGCGGTGTTCATTCCGCTGCTGTTCATGACCGGGATCGTCGGCCGACTGTTCCGTGAATTTGCGCTGACGCTGACGCTGGCGGTGGTGATTTCGGCGGTGGTTTCGCTGACGCTGACCCCGATGATGTGCGGCCGGATGCTGAAGGCGGCGCCGCCGCATGAGGCGGGTGAGTCGGGCGGTTTTTTCGAGGCGATGCGCCGGGCTTATGGCTGGAGTCTGACCCTGGCCCTGCGCTTCCGGAAGGTCACCTTGCTGGTGGCGCTGGCGATGCTGGTGGCGACGGTGGCGCTTTACATCGTGATTCCCAAGGGCTTTTTACCGTCGCAGGATACCGGCCTGATCATCGGTACGCTGGATGCCCGCGACGATATCTCGTTCAGAGCGATGAGTGCGCTTCAGGAGCAAGTCGCCGAGGCGCTGCGTCATGACCCCGATGTCGCCGGAGTGGCGGCGTTTCTCGGTGCCGGTAGCGTCAATCCGACGCCGAACACCGGCCGGGTCACGGTGGCGCTGAAGCCGCGCAAAGAGCGCGCGTCGTCTGCGACGGAAATCATGGCGCGTTTATCGGAGCGGGTTGCGCATATTGTCGGCGTCACCGTCCATATGCAGGCGGCGCAGGACATTCAGATCAGCGCGCGTCAATCGCGCACCCAGTTCCAATACACGCTGACCGATGTCGATGGCGAGGAACTGGCCGAGTGGGCGCCCCGGCTGGTCTCGGCATTTTCGGTCCTGCCCGGTCTGGCCGATGTCACCACCGATCAAGAAACCGAAGGGCTTCAAGCAAGCATCCGGATCGACCGTGATCAGGCGTCACGACTGGGGGTTCAGTCGCAGGCGATCGACGACACGCTTTATGATGCGTTTGGTCAGCGCCAAGTCTCGACCATCTTCAGTCAGGTCAATCAGTACCATGTGATCCTGGAGGTTTCGCCCGCGTTTCAGATCGGCCTCGATACTTTGGGATTGATCCATGTCCGTTCAACCAATGGTGCATTGGTTCCGCTTAGTGCTTTTGCCACGTTCGACCGCGAGCGGGTGCCGCTGGCGGTCACGCATCAGGCGCAATTCCCGGCGGTGACGATCAGTTTCAATCTGGCGCCCGGGGCCTCGCTCGGGGATGCCATGGTCGCGATCGATGCCGCCGAACGGGCGCTGGGCGTGCCCGCAACTTTGATCGGCGCTTACAGCGGTGATGCCGCCGAATTCCGCTCGTCGCTGCAAAGCGAGCCGCTGCTGATCCTGGCCGCGGTGGTGGTGATCTATATCGTGCTCGGTGTGCTGTACGAGAGCACCATCCATCCTTTCACCATTCTGACCACGCTGCCTTCGGCCGGGGTCGGCGCGCTGCTGGCCTTGATGGTGACCGGTAACGATCTGTCGCTGGTGGCGCTGATCGGAATCGTGCTGTTGATGGGCATCGTCAAGAAAAACGCGATCATGATGATTGATTTCGCACTCCAGGCCGAGCGTGAACGCGGCATGGCGCCGGAACAGGCGATCTATCAGGCCTCGATGCTGCGCTTCCGCCCGATCATGATGACTACGATGGCGGCATTGCTGGGAGCGCTGCCGCTGGCGTTCGACCAAGGCACCGGGGCCGAGTTGCGCCGGCCGCTCGGCATCGCCATCGTCGGGGGATTGCTGATCAGTCAGGTTCTAACGCTCTATACTACCCCGGTGATTTATCTGGCGATGGACCGGCTGAAGGCGCGCCTGACCCGGCG
>SESF01001544.1_pt1 | contig 42061 bp, 58 predicted proteins | sample 3171521 | NCBI WGS metagenome assembly SESF01 (sample SAMN10866945, study PRJNA518727) | freshwater metagenome | biome: subpolar coniferous forest; feature: holomictic lake; material: water; isolation source: holomictic Lake 227, 6 m and 8 m depth | place: Canada: near Kenora, Ontario | collected...
GCCTTTAATGGCTTCCGACACGGTGAGCCGGTGAATGACTTTGGCCGGTTTCACCGTCACCCCGTCAATCAGCTTTGTCCGCAGCGCGTCACGCTTGATGCGGGCTTCAGCCAACGTGACAACCGGGTAAGGCCCGATAACCGCCGTCTGTTGTTTTCCTGCAACACGATAAGCCACGCGCCAGATTTTCCCGCCCGCTGGCGTGACCGCGAGGAACAAGCCGTGACCGTCAAACAGCTTTCGGAGTTTGTTGCTTGGCTTGGCTTGACGGCATTGAGCGTCAGTGAGTTGATTTGTAGGCATCTTGGCCTCGTTTGGTGGAGTACCAACAAATCAGCCTACACGCAGGTTTGCGGGGTGTTTGGATTCGTTGGGGGTTTGGTAGCAGTCTAACTACCTTTTGAACGTTCCCCATAAGGGGAAGTTGGGTCTACTTGCGAAATCAGCTACCACGTTGGGGGGTAACTGGCGGAAACGGAGTAAGCCACACAAGCCCAATCCATGTGGGTTGCGAGGCGTTTTTTAAAATCGTGCCGTCAAATGTACCTACATTGACCGCCGCGCCTCATTTTTGAGCGTTTGAAAATAAATTAAAAATAGTTCAGCTTGCAATGAAATGCGACTATTTTGGTAGTAATATCAACACATCGACAAATCAACCGGGAAAACAAAATGACCAACGCCGCAACCTTCGACACAATGGATTTGATTCGCTTAATCAACCGAATTGGTCGCACAATGCCCGCCGCGACTCGCCGCCCTCCTGCTGGCCCCGGAATGCGTTACATGACCGCCGCCGAAATCGTGGCTCGCGACAAACAACGCGCCGAACTCGCCGCCGCCGCCGTTGCCGCAAAAGTCGCTGACGGTGACGCCGAACTTCGCGCTGAAGTTGTGGCCGAAATAACTGCAACTGGAATCGCTGTTCACGTTGCCATGAATTTGACCAACACGACCGCAAAAATGCTCGCCGCTGCAAAACAGTACGGCATCCTCTAATCCAAGGAAAATCAAAATGACAACTTTCACATCGTTCATCATGTCAAAAGCAACCGGCGAACGCCGATTGGTTCCCGTGTCGTCAGTGGCGACCTTCACCAAAAAATGCCACGCCGTTGAAAATGCGCTCGCCGTTCAAAACGACAAAACGATTTATGACGAGGCCCGCCGCCAATTTTTTCTAATGGAATACATGAAAACCATTCAGGCAACATCGCGCACCATTAAAAACCGCGCTTGGTTCACCCACCGCGACGATGAAACAACCCGCGCTTGGCTTGTTTCGTGCGGCAACACAATCAAATCCTGAGATTTACGGTTGCGCCCCACCCTTTGACGGGGTGGATTGCGCCAATAAATTCACCGCGTTGGCCGCTTGCCGCGTGGTGCCTAGCCAGTACGCCATCGCCATCCCCCACCCGGTCGTCAGGCTCCCGATAAGTTGAACGGTCGTCGGGTCGTTTGGCAGCGACAAGCCCGCCATGCGAGCCGCAATGATGCCAATAACCGCCCCGGTTGTCAGCGCGGATAGTACCCCCGGCCAAAGCGAATGATTCGCTATTTGCATCCCCCTTGCGTTCCCCCGGTCGTCAGCGTTTACTTTGTCAGCCGCCGATTCAGCGTCCGCGTTCAGCTTTGCAACGTCGATGCCCTGTTGCCCCATGATTTCCGCGTGCTTCTGTTCAGCAATCTTCAACGCCAACATGATTTCAGGGGTCACGCCGCCGTCTTGAATGACTTTGGCGACTGCCGCCGCCCCCGCGCCCGATGGCGTGCCAAATGCCGCTTCTAATGCGGCCACAGCGGTTCCGGCCAATGGCCCGCCCAACATCGCCGCGAGTGTCGGGGCCACGTTGAGCAATGCGCTTTTCAAGTCGAGTGCCATGATTGAGCCTTACGCGATGGTGATGGTGATTGGGTCATGGAAAAGCCACGCCCTTTTTATCTGGTCGAACAACGCGGCAAACGCGAGTCGTGACCGCCCGATGGTGTTTGAGCCTTCGTCGTACCCCACCAGCAAGCATCCTTCGGTGTCCGCCGCCGTGTTGCCCGGATGAATCCGAACCCCTGCATAGCCGGGCACGCCCACCAGCAACGGCAAATCCATTTTGAAATGTGGGCTGAACGTCACCAACACGGTGTAAGTGCCGCGAGGGATGGCGGTTTCGCCGGGAATTTTCCACGACTCCACACTGAGGCCAACAACTTCGCGCACCGCGTCCTCAAGGGAAAAGCAGGATGGCACGCCACCCACCGATAGCGTGCCGATGGTCGCGCCGTCCTTGGTCGCGTGGCGAGTGACTTTGATTTCCATTTGAACCCTTTGTGCGCCTGTTTTGGTCGCATTGAAAAGCCAGTTTACTTGCGAATTTCCATTGCGCCAAGCCGCGCTTCAACGTGTGAGTCAGTGATTTGCAATGCCGTGATGTGGCCGTGAATCGACGACAAATCGTTGTAAGCCGCGACCGTCAGCGCGATAACAACCGATTGCGCCACGCCAAGAACCCACGCGGCAACCTTCCATGCGCCCAAGCCCTTGTTCAGCAAAGCATCTTCGTGTTCAGTCCGCAATTCGTAACTTGTCAGGTGAGAATCGAACTTCTCGCTCAAGTCGCGGATTGTCGATGTGTTTGCCACCAGTGACAAATTGATGTTGTTCATCACGATTAAAAACGAGCGTTGCTTGGGGTCGTTTTCCTCTTGAATCATGCCTTCAATGTCGAGGGCGCGGTTGTCGCTTGCGCGACGGTTTTGGGGTTGTGGGGCCATGAAGGGCTTTCTAAAATTGGGTTATCTATTCGGTCGCATTTTAGGTGATGCCTGTTCATTTGCGAACGATGTCTGACAATGCGCCGGGTCGCGGCAAACATTCCACGCCACCCAATCAATCGCTGGCCGGAATAGCAAGCCGAAAAACTTGCCGTCCGACTCCAGCGACCATGCCGCTGCGCTCATTGTTTCGTTGCGCTTGCCATTCATCACGGCCATCAGCAGCACGTCAAAGGCCACCAGCACCCGCAACAAATACGCTCTCACGGCTTGGAGCCTGTAATTGTCAGTGCCGGTAATTCTTGGATTATGGAATCATAAGTAAAGCTGTTAATGTCTCGCACGCCACTTTTGACTTCGCTTATCAGTTCGTAGCATTTAAACCAGCAAGCATCCATCCACACCGCATAAGAAACCCCTTCATCATGGAATGGCCCCGGATATGCGGCCCTCAATGCCGCGCTGCGAATGTCATCGTATCCATTTTGTTGAGCCGCTTTATCCATAAATGATTGAATCAAATTGGTTAGTTTTAATACCCTTTTTGCCAATATAGAACTAGCCCCAACAACAATATCCGGGTTGTATATTGCGAGCGCCGTACCATCAGGCATCATAGTTAGCGCAATGCCTAGCTTAATGTAAAACTCAAAAAGGCTCGCATTAACCAAGTGCCCGAAAACGGGGCAACCAATTTTTGCCGCATCTTCCAATAATGTCCTCAAGCTGGTTAATGCTGCCCCAACATTAAGCAAACCAACGTCACTTAATGTATTGACAAAAACACCGACACAGCCGCCTTCTCCGTAAGCTACCGACACAGACAATCCAGGTCGAATTTTATTTGCAACCTGATTTACTGAGCCTTCATTAAGACTGTCATAGTCCTTGTAAATGCGCTTGAGAATCAGCGAAATGTCTCCGTTGTAACCATCAGTCAACGCAATGGGAACCAGATTGCCGTCAATATACTTAATGTCCAGCGTGTCAAAGGGCATATCTGCAATTTCAACAATTTGAAAACCGGCTGGATTCGCGGGGTTTTCTACAATACATTCTCCGTGTATGGTTCCATCGGTAGCGACAAAATATTTGCTCATGATTATGATTTGCTCAATCTGTAAATGTTAAGAAAACGGGTGGTGGCGGATTTTCCGTTAACCGCCATGCTAGAAACAACATCTCCAAACACCACTCCATATCCCGAAGTAACTACTAAGCCTGTACCGTACCCACTAGTATCGGTTGTTAGGGAAACACCAGAAAGCATAGAAGCATCAACACTTCTTCCTCTACCATCTGTGATAAATACTATATCCAAGCCCCCTGACCTAGTTGCCAAATATATGCCGGGGCCGTAATTTGCAAAACAATTCACAGCGACATTGCCGGAGGTGCCAACAACAGACCAAGCATATATAGCGGCCCCAAAAGCAAAGCCTCCATCTGCTTTGGCTGCTGTCACCGCGCCTGTTACGCCGTTCACCGAAGTAACGCCGCCGTTGCTTGCGGTTGCTGCGTTGCCGGTGCAGGATTCAGAATATCGAGCCACATCAACACGAACCCCGTAGGTCGTGCTTCCGTTAAACCCCATCAACGTTGGGTAAGTTGGCGACCATGCTGTTCCTGCATTGGTGTTGTTGACTGCTCCGCCATTGGGGTCTGTGCCAGCCGATGCGTCAAAAATTGTGTGGTTGTTGCCGTAATTTTTCCAGCCAATTTGCCCAGCTACGTCAACCAAGTTTCCCCCGCTTGCCCATGCTGCTCGTTGATTAGCCAAGTGGGTTGCCGTTGCTGCGTTGCCCGAACACGACGCAGCGGTCGTTGCGGTTGTTGCGGTTGCTGCGTTGCCGGTTGTGCTTTGGTTCAGCGTGGGGAATGTGCAGCTTGCCAAATTCCCTGACGCGGGCGTGCCAAGCGCCGGGGCCGTGAATGTCGGGGAAGTCGTCCAAGTAGGAACCCCTGCCCCGCCTGAAATCAACGTCATGCCCGCCGTGCCCGCCGCGCTGAACCCGGTTGCGCCAACGCCGGTCTGGTACGGGATTGCCCCCGCCACACCGCCGCTGACGTTTGTAACCGCCGTAGCTGTGGCCGCGTTGCCGGGTATGTTGTGCGCCAGTACGCCCCACGACGTACCGCTGTATTCCTCAATCATGCCGCTGGTACGGTTGTACCGCTTGGTGAATGTCGGAATCGCGCCTGTGATGGTGGCGTTGGTACTGTCCAGCCACATCGCCAGCGCCAAGAAATTCGCTTGAACCCCTTGCGTGAACTGCGTCGAGTAGTTGTCAGTCGTCGCCGGTTTCGTTTGGTCAAATGCCATTTAATAACCCCTTGCTGTCCATGAAAAAGTGCCGCCAACGTCCACGCCAGCGGTTGAAAAGATTTGCACTGTGAACCCGGTAGGGCTTGCCCCGCCTACATAGTTGACGACCGGGATTCTCGGTGTCGCGCCACCCGGTTGCACCATTGGCGTGTCAGCCGCGATGAATGGGTAGCTGAATGCAACCACCGTGCCGCCCACCGCAGCGGTGCCAACGCCGCTGTCGTTGCGAAGTTTCATCGCCAGCTTGACATTCAAGCCGTTGATTTGGAGCAGGTTTGCACCCGCCGTACAAGCGAAGTCGTAATGCACGCGCACTTGCCGGAACGCGGGAACCAAGGCATTGCTGGCCGCAGGTAGAACTGTCCACGCATCAGTTGAAAGCAGTCGCCATGACAGCGTGCAAACGACCGTCACCGCCCCCGTCACCACGACCGAGTTCAGCGTGGCCGTGACAAAAGTTGTCGGGATAGCGGGTTGAACGTCTGTTGCATAACTGACGATTTCCTCGTAGCTGCCACTGGTCAGTGATGGGTCAGCGTAAACCGGGAAACCCGCCGCAATCTGGTCAGCCGGGGTCGCCCACGCCCGCCCTGAAAAGTGAGTCGCCCACGTTTCGGACGTGTTGACCGGGCCAGCCCAAATCGACGCGCTTGATGCGTAGAAGTTGACCCATGTTCCCGTCATTGGACTGTCGTAGGCGTTGCGGAAAACGTAGTCAGGCGGTTGACTGATGGCCGCTGTGATGCCCGCCGCCGTGCCGTAGTTGCCCGCCGTATCCACCGCGCTGACCCAATAGGTGTAAGTCCCTGCTGATTGCTCAAAAACTGTCGTGAACGTGCTGTTGCCGTTGGAGCCGATAACCGTGCCAGCTGCCCATGAAGCACCCTTGCGGACTTCGTAGCGGTCGATGGCAAGCTGTCCCGCGCCGATGGCCGGGGCCGTCCAGTACAGCAAGGCGTTGTTGTCGATAACGTCCGAGCGCGTGCCTGTTACCACGCCGGGATTCGTTATGGTGACGGTCAGGCTTGACGGGGTGCCGTAGTTGCCTTTCACGTCCACCGCTGCGAGCCAATACAAGCGCGAGCCGCCCCACTTGACCGCTTCGGTGTAACTGGTCGTTTGCCGGAAATCAATAACCGTGCCACCCACCCATGCCGCGCCGTAGCGCACTTCATACCCGCTGATGGCGAAGCTGCCCGGTGTTCCCGCCCATTGCAGCGTCAAATTCACTCCCGCGATGGTGCTGGTCAAGCTGCTTACAGTGCCGCCCGCGATGCCCGCGCTAGTGCTGATAGCGGGGCCATAGTTGCCAAATGCGTCAACCGGGGCAACCCAAAACGTAAAACTCCCCGCCGTTTGAACTGCCCACAAGTAATTTGTGCCACCAAAAGACTCCAGAACGGTCGCCGTTGCCCACGTCGCGCCCACCCGGTACTCATACCGCACCACATCAGGCTCAAGGCTTCTTGACGCCGCCAATCGAATGCCAAACCCTTCGGTTGTAGCCGCAAAACTGGTAAGTGCTGCCGGGGCGAGTTTCACCATTGCGCCGGTTATCGTGTATGGGTAAGCGACCACGTTTGCCAGCGATTCTTCCGCTGACTGATAAATGTTGAAGCTGGTGTATTTGAAATAAATGGTCTTGCCAATTAATGCCAAGTCCAGCGGGCCGGATTTTGCAATCGCGTTATCCACCCGAACAAAAGCGTTACCGCTTGAGTGATTTGCGTTTGATGTGGTGAACGCTGAACGGGTCAAGCCCGATAACGTGTAAGACAATGGGCCGGTCAGCGTTGCGGTGGCGTGCGCTAAATACTCAGGGTTTGCCCCCCCGATGTAGCAAAGCGTTGCGAGGTTCGCGCTGTCGGTGGCGCTGCCGGAAATCATCTGCCCGGCGTTGAGGACGACCGGCAAACTGTCGCCATCAATCGGGCCATTGAGCCGCCCGTAGCGTGCTCCGCCGTAAATCATGCCGCTGTCTTTGTACTGCACGCCATCGTAAGACACCCACACACGACAACCGCCCCACATGGCACTGACGCCGCGCACGGCTGAGTAAACCTCCAAGCCGGTCAGTGTTCGCTCAACTGGCGCTTCAAAAAACATCGGGGCGAGAATACCGCCCGGTGCCGCGTTGTAGTTATGCTGGAAACCCGTGCCCGCTTGCGAGGTATAAAGTGCCGCGTGCGCCACGCCCACCGGAAAATCTTCTGCCACGATGGACAAATCGCCGCTGTCGGATTCGCCAACTTCAATGACGCGCACGGCCAATTTATTAAGGCCAAGCCCGCTATCGGTCAGCGTCACCAAGTCCATTGGTTCCAGCAGCGCCCGCGTCCACGGCAAGGTGAATTCGTAGCTGTTGCGGATATACATTGCCCGCTGCAAAAGCAGTTGAGCCATCGTCCGCGCCACCGCCGCATCGCAAATCCAATGAGCCGCCAGCACGTCCGCGCTGCGTAACCCGTAAGCGTCAATATTGGCGCTGTCTTTTGCCTCCGAGATTTCGATGTTGTAACTGTTGGCCCGGTTCACAAATTCAATGCGAATATGGTTGAAAGCGTCCGCTTGTGGTTTTCGGTTGATTCGTACCGGGTCGCCGCCGCTTGATGGGGTGTAATCGTCGTCGGTCAGGTCGAATAACGGGGTGACGTTGGGTGAGTAGGTCGCGCCATTGCCGGTTATTGCGGTGTCGCCGTAGGGAATCATTTTGAGAGCGCCGCCTGACCATACTGCTCCTGTGTTGGTTAACGCGCAAACTTTATCAATGAACTCGCCCGCTTGCATCTGCTCAGTGAGCGCCACCGATGTAAGTAAACCAGAGGCTAAAACGTAGTTTGACCAATCGGTTGCCACTAACCGGCCAGCCGGGAATGACGCGCCATACCGGGTATTGGTAAGCACGTCTGTTGCCGCCAGAGCGGTATTACTATCGAGGCGTCCCGCCACCCCGCCGAATAATTTCCCTTGAATTTCAAATGAATGATTGACTACTGATGCCCCGTTTCCAAGCTGGTAATCTTGCGCATAAACGTAGGCGAGGCCACTGTACCCAAGGGCTTGCGCCCCTACTAAACCGCCCGCTGGCGTGAAAGTCGTCAGATAGGCCCAAGTCGCTTGCCCGTCAGTACCGGAAGCCAGTGACATTCCAAGCTGTGTAATCGCCGCCGCCCCCGCTGGAATGTCGGCAAAAAGTTGCTTATCTTTCCAGATTTGCGGCACAGCGGTAATTGGTCCTTCGCACAACGCCATAAGGGTTGAGGCTGAGTAGGTGTAAGTCGTGTTGTTTTGCGTGACGCCCCCGCCGCCTTTCCCGCCTGAACTGGTCGATGTTGTGTGCGGGGTAGCTTTAAAGTCACCGTACCAAACCATATTTCCGGCGATGCGGTTGGAGCCATACACCAGCGGAACCGTCACGCCATAGGCGGAACTTTGAATGTTCAGCGCCTCAATGCGGGTTTCGCTGCTGGAAATCGTGGTTGAGCCGCCCATTACCAAAAACTCCAGTGTTGCACTTCGCGGCCTTCAAGTGGCTCGTCAGTGATGCGCGACAAAATGACGCCGCGCCCGATGTAGGCATGAACCAGCAAGCCATCGCCCACATAAATCGAGCCGTGGCTGAACGTGCGGCCAAACTTGAACAGCAACACATCGCCAAGCGCAATGTCGCGGGCCGGGTCAGGCTGATGCGCGTGCTGCGCCATGCCGCCGCTGAACTTTTCCTCGTTGTGATGCAAATGCCAATCGACCGCGTAGGTGCCGAGGTCAACCGGGGCCACCAGCCCGCACGCCTCAAACACCGCACATAGCAGTTGGGCGCAATCGACGCCCACGCCTTTAATGCGCCCGTGGTGATGGTACGGGGTGCCGAGCCACGCAAGGGCTTCCAGCGCCACGCTTTCGCGCTCTGTGGCTTCGATTTGCTTGGTCATGCAATGCTTTCCGGTGCAGGAATGTAGGGGTAGCCGCGATAGCGGGCGAGGTTCGCAAACTTAGCCGTGCAAGTGGCTTGCGTTTTGTCGCATCCGGGGTAGCCGGTGAAGGTATCGCCCGGTGCAACCGCTACGGGCCACGGTTGAATCGTGGTGAAAGACCCCCCCGAAGCGGTCTTTACTGTGCGGCCAACTCCTGCATTTGCGCCGGTCACTCCAACAACAAACCCAAGCGGAAGGTAACTATCGACCAAGGCCGCAAACGAGGTGAAGCTGGTCAGGGTCGCGTTTGTCGCCGTTACTGCTGTGATGCTGACCGCGTAACTCGATTTAACTTTCCCGCACGCCGCATCAAATAGCGTGTTGCTGCAACCGGGTTGGTAAACGTTGCGCGGAACCATTGTGTTCAGTAGTTCGCTGTCACTGTTGACTGTTAGATTCGCTTCGTAGCGCGATACTTGGGTGTCGCTGATGCGGCCTTGAAACAGCGGCAAAGTGCCAATCCATGCGCTCATTGGGTCAGCCGCAAACGCACGGTCAAGCGATAACCGCGCCCCGTCCAAGCCACCGCCCGCAATGAATTGCAGCAAGGGCACGCCGTTGATGGTCACGCTTGAATCCGCGCTCATCGTCACACTGAGCGAGTCCACCGAAATGCCAACCGTCAGCTTGGTGCTGCCGCGCTTGATGACCGGGCCAATGGCATAGGTCAACCCATTGACTGTCACCGCCACGTCCGCCGAGGTGTACCGAATGATGGTGCCGCCCGACAGTGTGATAGTGAACAAATCCACCATGTAAGCCTGAGTCGTCGCGTTAAGGAAGGTCGCCAGTGCGCCCGCGCTGGTTTCCCATGATGCCGTTCTCATGGTTTCACCGTGATAAATTCAAGCGACTTGAGCGACCACAAGTTGCTCATGAACTTAGCAAACTCTGCCGTGTCTTGCGCGAAACAAACGCGCCGGTAATAGGTGCCCGTCCACGTCACCGCCAAGCCCGCGCTTGGAGCCGCCACAAACGTCACCAGCCCGGTCGCGCTGATGGTGTAGTTGGTCGTCACGGTTTGCAGCACGCCGTTGACGTAAATCAAGGGCACGCTGTTGGTGTCGAACACGGGTTCGACGTAGCCACCAAAGGTTCGCACAAGTTGGAATAGTCGATTGCCGCCATCGCCCGAACCAATAGCTTGCGCCGTCACCGTGTTGTCGTCCGGGTCGATGTAAAGGAACGAATCGAAGTTGCCTTGTCGGGCATTGAAAAAGCCCACCAGTGCGGACAGTTCAGAAAACCCTCCGCCTTGGCGCAACACTTCAAACGACAGCTTGAACTTGTAACGCGGAAAACTCATGTTCGCCGTGCGGTATTCGCGCTGGCTAACGCTGGTTTTCTTGGTCGTTGACCACATGGGCGTGCGCGTCACGTCAGCGGTCAAGCCGGGGAATGTCGGGAAAACGATGTTGCTCATGGGTTAAAACGCAAGGTTGCGCCGTTGTTTTTGCAATGCCGCCACCAAATGCTCGCCGTTGTCGCGGAACAGTCGGGCCACGCTCTGCGCGTCAGTGGCGTGAATGTGGATTTGCTGTCCGCCACCGCCACCTCCGCCGCCGTTTGCCATATCGCGCACCGCGTCCGCTTGGGCCTTGGGCAAAACCATTTCTTGCGCGTGAAGTTGAGTGATTGGGTTCAATCCGGCTGGAATATCGAAGCCGCCACTGGCCGATGCCACGGGCGCATAAGCCATTGCCGCAGCGAAGGTCGCCGCGCCCGCTGCCGGGGCCATCGCCCAACCCGTGACGGGAATTGCCGCCGCGCTTGCCACCCCTGCCGCGCCCGCAACGCCCGCCTCAGAGGTCACGCGGGCCAATGCCGAAATCTTTTCGCCCGCCGTCATCATCAACATCATGGCGAGTTTTTTGGCCGCAATTTGAGCGAATACGTCAATCATGCTGGACAAGATTGCTTGCCCCATGTTTTTGAACAAACTCTGAATGCTCATGGAGCCGGTGGCAAACGTCTTGAGTACGCCCGCGAACCCGGAAACCATGCCGGTTTCAAACTGTTTGCCGTACTGCGCTTCTTCGATTGCCGCCTTTTTTGCCAACTCTGACTTCTTGACTTCATACTGCATTTCGATTTCAAGCAGCTTGTCTTTTTGCGCTTTCAATGCCGCTGGCGAATGGCTTGGGTCAGCCTCAACCAACTTGGCCCGCGCCAGTTGCGCCGTCGCTGCGATTTGAGTTTTTTGCTGCTCAAACGCCATTTCAAACTGAATCATTTGCGCTTGGGTCATCATGCCAAGCGCGAGTTTCCGGTCAGCCGAAACCTTGAGTAGTTCCAGTGCGTTTAGGTTCTTTTTCTCGTCGAAATTAATTTCTTCAGTTGACAACGCTCGATTGTCGGACGCGAGTTTTTTCATTACTGCAAGTTTTGCAGCTGAGATTTTTTCCTCTATTTTCAGACTGTCGCCGTTGGTTTTGCTCGCGTTTTCCAGCTTGGATTGCCAAAATTCAACATCAGCTTCAAGCGCCCGCGTTTGCAAGCCCATGTGCAACTCGAAATTCTCCTTGTCGAGTTTGTTTTCCTTCTCGTACTTGGCAACCATGCCTTCGTCTTTGGTGTTGTCCACCACCGGCTTGTCTTTGCCTTCGCTGCGTTCGCCGTCTTTGGGTTTTTTGCTTTCGGTGACTTTCTTCTTGCCGCCGAGGTCAGCATTGATGGCCGCGTCGATTTTGGCCGCGCCTTCGACCGCGATTTGCAACGCTTCCGCCGCCGATTTTTCAAGCAAAGCCTTCTGGTCAGCCGCGTGCTGCGTCCATGCCGCTTTCGCGCCCGAAAAGTCGCCTTTTAACGCCAAGCCGATGACGTTTGCCACCATTGTTGCCGTGATGATTAAGCCTTCAAGAATGTATTTGATGACCGCGATGGCTTCCTGAATCCCGATGCTCAAACCGATAAAGGCGACTTGAATCACCTTGATGACGTTGGCAAACAACTCCATTGCCGTGAGGCCGGAGCCGCCCTGCCCAAACACGCCCGCGATGACTTTGCCGATGGCTGAAAACGCATCTTTCACCGCATTCCACAACGCAAGAACCGAGTCTTTCACCGCGTCTTGAATGCCAAGGTAGCCCGCCATTGCGATGCGCGTTGCCTCAACCGCCGCTGGCCCAACGCTGCGGAACCATTCGGCCATGCCAGTGAGTCGCGGCATGAGGGCTTCGCCAATGGTGTTCTTGATGCCTTCCATGACCTCCCCAACGCCGCGCTGCGCCAGTTTGTACTTGCCCATTGCGTCAACGGCTTCCTGCCCAACGACAAGATTCAAATCTTCTGCCGTTTTGCGGGCTTCCTCAGAAATCCCCGTGAATTTCGTCACCATTGGCGAGATTTCTTGCCACGACCGCCCGTAAATCTTCATCCCTTCAACGTTGCGGTCGGTGCCTTCTTTGAAATCACGAAGGCGCGAATTGGCGTCCATCATCACTTCGCTGGTGCTTCGGAAATCCCCGTTTGAGTCGCGGGTTGCCACGCCAAGTTTTTTGAACGCATCCTCATTTTTGGATAGCGTCATCGTGATTTTGTTTGCGCCCGCCATCATGGTGTCTTGCGAAACGCCCGCGCCCGTGAGCGCCGATTTCAGGTAACTGGCTTCCGTGGCCGTGATGCCAAGCGCCTTGCCCATGCCCGCCGCGCTTGCTGTGAGGGCTAGTGAGTCATTGACAAACGCTTTGACCGCGCCCGTGCCAGCGAGTGCCGCTGTAACGCCCACCAGAATGCCGTTGAACTTGGCAAACCCGGCGCTGATGCCATCCATTGCGCCCGTGATTTGGGCGTGAGTGGCTTTGACGGTTGACTCAAGCGATGCGAATGACGCCTTCATTTCCGCCGTTGATGACGCAATAGCCGACGCCGCCTTTTGCGCCCCGGCTTCAAGTCCTTCGGTCGATGCTCCGAATTTGACTTCGATGTTATTTGCGTCAGCCATTAAGCAGTCCCCGGAAATGCTGCCATCAATTCGGCAAGCATGGATTGGTCGTTTTCTTTCGGCTTGTCTGAGGCCTTCTTTTTGGGTTCAATCCCAAAGTACCCCGCGACCATGATGTGAATCGGTGGGTAGCTGTCCCAATACGCCGTTAAAGCGTTCAGCGATGGAATATCAAGCTGGTCTTGAACTTCGTCCCAAGTCATGCCGGTTGACATAACGAGGTGCGAAATCAATTCAAGCCAATCTACGCCACCGCCGCCGCTTCCCCCGATGGGCTGGCCTCGACCATGCCCGATGCGCCCATGACCGCCTTCATCACGGCATCCATGTTGCGAAGGTCTATCAAGTCGGAAACTTCATCCCGCGTGAGCGCCGGGTAATTCCGCGTCAAAGCGAGTTGAACGGTGTCAATGACCACCTCAAGCGAGCCAGCATCAACGCCCCCGGTGAAGTCGTTCAACCGGGCTTGCATGGCTTGAACGTGTCGCAGGGTTAGCGCCGGGATGACGTAAACCACGCCGTCCGCTAACTCCATTGAAACGCCTTTGAACTTGGTAATAGCCATGGTTTCTCCAAAATAATGCGCCCATTTTAGGCGCATATTTGGTCGTGGTTACTCGCTCATTGCGTAGGTCAACACGTTTCCAGACGCATCAGCGAACGCTTCGAAGCCAAATTCGGGGATTGCGAAGTCGTCCAATTTGGTCGCAAGGCTGATTTTTGACGCAATACAGTTGTTCAGCGTCCAAATTAATGACTTGCCGTTGTAAGGCAGGTAAATATCGGCTTTGAACGATGGTGCGTAACCAAGCAGCGGATTCGTGATGGTCGATTTCTTGGCAACGGTGCTGGTTGCGGTGTATTGGTAGCTGATAAACACCACCTTGGCAACGTCCGCCGCTGCGAATAAGTACGCGCCCGCCGTCACCGAGTATTGGCCGGTGGCCGGTGCCGAGGCTACGCGGGTCATTGGCACGCCATTGGTGTCACGCACGCCCAAGTCACCAGACCATGTGCCAGTCGAAGGAATCAGGATGGTCGTCGCCGTGCTGGTCGCGCCCGCCGTGATGGTGAACGGTGTCGCTGGAATGGCGATGCCCACGGTGTCGTAAACGTCAGAAATGACGCCGTTTGACAGCGTTTGGCCGAACAAAATCGAGTTGAACAACGCGCCATTGACTTGAGCGCCTTTGACTTTGCCGGAAACTTTACCCTTGCCGCGACCAACCGCGATTGGGAATTGCTGGTTGCCGTACAGCATCTTGGTGTCAAAGGAAATGTCGATGCTGATTTCTTGCGCCACACCGAACTGAACGGGCGTTGGGTTGAGAATCGCATTGCCAGCGTAATCAGTGAGTGGGGTGCCAACTAAAACGCCAGCGCCAAAAATTGTTTGCATAAAAGTTCCTTCAGGTTGTAACTAGAATTCGGATTGGGATGATGGCAATGGCTTGGTCGCCAAGAACGCCCTCGTCGGTTTCGATTGCGCCTTCAATCCAAGCATGGTCGCAAAGCCCGCCAAGTGTTTGAACTTCGACGCCGCCAGCGGGGTCTAGCGCGGCTTCGATTGCATCCAGAAGCGGATTCATCAGTGAGTCGGGAACAATGTCATTGCCAGAGCGTTTGACGTACAGATAAACGTTTGCGCTTATCGTCCACACAGTCGGGAATCCACGCTTTCGGGTCGCCAGTTGCGATTGAGGCGCGAGGAAAAGCGCGGGCTGGTCGGCTGGCCGCAATTCGGTGTAATGGCGCAAAATCCGGCTTGACAACGCAAGGCCGGGAACGGCTGACAGCTTGGCGAACAACGCCGCAATGATTGGCTCGCGGGTCATCGTGCCGCCTCAAGTGCCCGGAGGCGTTCAACCAGCGTTGGCCGGGTTTCCTCCAGTGATGACTTCAAAAAGTAGTGCGGCTTTATGTCCACTTGCCGGGTTGACGCCCGAACAGTGACCGAGCGAGGCGTGATTGACCGGCCAAACGCTGTAACTTGCTGCCGAACGAATGAACGAACGCTTACCGCGCCTTTGAATCCGAGTTCAAGCCGCCGCGCATACTCAACATTTGTGCCCACAACGCCCGTGACCGCGTGCGACTGCTCGCTGACCGAAGGCGTGACCGAACGACGAAGCCGCCCGGTGCGGACGTGTAAAACGTCATCACTCAACTTCTGCTTCGTCAGTTTTGTAACGTCCATTGCAAACGCCGTGACCGCCGCAACGATGCGAGGCCGCAACGCCGCAGGTAGGCCGCTGATTCGCGCTTGCACTTGGTCGCCGCCGATGATGCTGAATCCGGTCATGCTGGAATGACCTTTTTGTACTGCTGAAGCAATTCCGAAACAGAGTTTGAAATCCCCGCGCTGGAATAGGCAACGTTTTCGCCGCCAAGTGAACGGCTTGTGACGCCGGGCCGCAACCGTTCCGCATACCGAAGCGAAACCAATTCAATGCAAGCCTGTTCGATTTCGACCGGCATCGAGGCATAGCCCGCCGTGTAAGTCACCGAAACGCTCTGAAGCCCCGAACCGAAATAGTACCCACCGCGCAGCGTGACGCCGTACTGGTCGAATGTGTAGCCGGGGCTTGTGGGCGACGATGACGCCGGAACCGGGATGCCATCCACCGTGAGCGAAGTGACCGCTGTCACCGGGTAATTGGTGAGCATCATTCGCTGCCCGCCCGTGCCGTCATTCACGTCCGAATAGGTCGCCGGGTTTAGCTGCCGGTTCAACCATGACTGCATAAAGTTGCTGACAGACGTGATTAAGCGCGTCAGCAAGGCATCATCCGTCGAATTACTGACGTTGACCCATTGCTTGACGTTGGCGAGCGTTGTGAGGTCGCCTGATGCCATCTATTACCCCTGAATGGGCGCGTCAACCACGGGGTCAACCGCAACCACTGGTTCAGGCTCAACCGCTTCATCAGTTGGGGCCGGGTCTTGCGTCAAACCGTGAGTTATCGCGGCTTCAACCGCTTCATCAGGAACGACAACATAGCGTTGACCGTTGCTTGACTTCACTTTGAACGACTCGCCGCTGAACCCAAAACCGCCGCCGTTTTCCGGCAAATACATTTTTACGCCCATGACATTTCTCCTGTTGTCGAGTAAAGGGGTCGCCTTGTGAGCAACCCCTTTGGTCGCATTACTGGTTAAGCGTTTGCGATGTTGTTGATGACGCCCATTGCGAACGGAGCGTAAACGGCCAACACTTCTTCCGCGTACACGCCAACTTCCTGAGCGCGGGTGCGAAGCGGCCAGTCGATTTGGTAGTAATCAGCGCGGGTTTTGACTTCCGCCACGTTTGGCACTTCATTGCTTTGGTACTGCATAGGCAGGTTTTCGCAATAGCCCAAAATCGTACCGGCTGGCAAAGTGGGGTGCAGCAAGATTGGAATCTTGATGCCGCCATTGAGCGCAAACGGGTTGAAATAACCGGCGATGGTGCCGCCAGCAACGATGGCGTAAGGGTCGGAACCCGAACCGCCGTCATAACGAAGCAACGGGCCGCTGGCGTTGGACAACACCTTATTGGTCACGTTCTTGATTTCTTGAGCGTTCATGAACAAAACGGATGGGCTAACTTGGTAGTTATTCCACATGGTCTGCAACATGGTGTCAATTTCATTGACCGAACCGCGACCGGAAGCAGTCAGCGCGGTGCCAACACCAGCAACGCCGGTTGCCAAGCTGTTGATGTAAGCGCCGGAACCCGATGCGAACGCGCTGGACAGCAAACCGTCATAAGCGTAGTTCGTGTTTTTGCTGGCGTCAGCAGTCACGGCGGAGGCGTTTTGCGTACCTTGACCCACGATGGTCGTGATGACAACGCTATTCAAGCCAGTGATGGCCGTCAGCTTTTCCGAACCAGACACGCCAACAAACCAAGCGTAACCGCAAGCGCCGTTGATAACGGTCGTGGATGCGCTGATGGTCGATGTTGAGCCGGTCGTGGCTTGTGATGCCGCAACGGATTTCTGGCTGGAGCCGCCGTTCAGGGTGAACGTTTGACCGTCAGCGCCCGTGATGGTTTGCGAAGTTGGTACGCCACCAGAAACGGATGCGCCACGGAAGCCTTCGTAAGTCAGCGCCACAACGATGACGTTATAGGTCAACGCAGCGAGTGAGCCGCCAGTAGTCGCGGTGGCAACGGATGGGGTCGCAGGGGTGCCGAGTGCGAGCGAAGCGTTACCGCCCAAAATCGCATCTTCTTCCTTCAACATCATCTTTTGCAGCAAACGCATGACCATGCGGGCCTTGGCATCTTCAAAGCCACCAGCAGCGCGAATCGCTTCATAGGTGATTTGATCTTCTTCGCCCAACGTCATGTAAGACGCGGCTTTGTTGGTCACGCTGTAACTCATGCGTGCGGAACGTTGACCCTCAGGAACCCACGGCATCGCGTTGTAACCCGAGCCGGTGATGGCGTTGATTGCCTTCCAGTTGGTCGCAATGCCTGTTCCACCAGAAACGCGAGGCATACGATTTCGCAACGGGGTTGCAACGGGGTACAGATTTTTAGCGGGTGCTTGCAGGTCATACGCGACCAAGCCGGTGCCGGTCGAAATCGACTTGGCGAGGGCGTCATCAGGGGTGGAAAGCGCCCCCTTCATCAGTGCCAGCGTTTCAGCGGTTGTGCCGCCAGCGATGTTGCCCATAACGCCAACCATGCCGAGCATAGCCAGTTGGTCAGGGGAAATGACGCCCGCGTGAGCGAGTACGCCAAAAAGCATGACGCCAAAAAGCATCAGCACGGTTTTGAGTTTGAACATGGATTTCATTGAATAAGTCTCCAGCGGGTTAGCGCATTGCGATGATTCGGGGGGCGAGTTGAGCCGCTTTGATAAGTTCAAACGGGTCGGTAGTTGTGGGTGCTGGAACTTCAGCGGATTTGGTTAATGGGTCGCCATCAGCTTCTTTGCCAACGGCCACCGCTTTTAATAGTGCTTTGCCGAGGCTTGGGAGTGCCTTCAGGCGTGCCGTTTCGGTTTCGGCCACGGTCGCACGGGTTTCGGCTTTTGCGAGCGATTCAGTGGCCTCTGTCAGCGCGAGTTGGGCTTTTGCCAAGTCGTCAATCAGTGCCGCCGCTTTCGCCAAGTCGTCTGCGTGTTCATGCTTACCGGCAACGTCCGGGGTGCTGAACGCCGCGCACGCGCCGAGTGCTGCGCTTGCGTCGTGAATGGCTTGAACCTGCTTCATGCTGGATGCGCTCAACGCTTTACCCGCTTTCTCAACGGTCGTGCCCGTGATAGCGAGTGACTTGGCCGCGAGGTAAATGCCGTTTGCCACTTCCGGGCTTTCGTCGGTGTCAACCCCGGCCATCAGTTCAGCCACTTCTTCAGTGACCATTGCTTTCAGGATTTCGCCGCCCGCGCTCAACCAATCAGCCAACGCAGCGGGAACGTCCGATGCGTCACCTTCGCGGGCCGCTTCGTCGATTTGGTCTTGAACCAACCAAAGAACTTGTTTCAGCACACCCGCGAGCATGGCAACGTGGCTCATGCCTTTTTCGACTGTTTCGGGCGCATTTGTTGGCGTGACTTTTGATGATTTGACCAATGCCAGCAATTCAGCCGGAGTGATTTCGCCTTTGTTCAGCAGTTCGGCCAGTTCGCCAACGTCATCTTCAGCGGTGCGCTCGACTTCCGCTTTGAACATGGTGAAAATTGCTTCAGGGTTTGCGGGCCGGTCAACCAACGACACTTCAATCAGCTTGATGCCCTTGATGATGGTCTTGTTCAGTTCATCGCGTTCAGTGACTTTGCCGCCGATGCTGAACCCCTTGTAAACGCCCGCGTTGACCTTCTTGACTGCTTCGGAATCGACGATGTGAGCGCCGAAAAACGTGCGGCCATCGTCGCCAACGGATGCTTCGATTGCGGTTCCAGCCGCCTTGGCTTGGTGCATTTCCCGAACCGCGCCGAACTTCATGTAATCGGGCAATGCGGCCTTCATCGCGTCAGCCGTGATGGTTTCGCCGTCAGAGTCCACCGCTTCCGTTGATGCGTAACCCCACACTTTCACCGAGCCGTCAGCCATCGCCTCACGCTTGGAGATTTCGGCATAAAGTTTCGTTTTCAGTGTCATTTGGGGTAATTCCTGTTGGATTTGGGGGCATTGTTGCATAGATTGCGACAAAAAAGGTAGCTTATTCAGCCGAATCAGTGTCGGGATTGCTTCCTGCGTCCACGCTTACCGTGATTGGAAGCACATCGCAGCGGCAATTTGGGTGATAAGGCGGGCCATCAATCGGGCCATCCTCAGTGTCGAACGTGTCCGCGAGGTCGATGGTTTCGCCGTTCAGCGCGTCGCAAAGGTCGCAACACCCCGCGCCGGTAATCCATTGCTTCTGTTCGACCACGCCGCTGATGCGGTAGGCGTCCATATTCCCGGCCACGTCCGCGTAAGCTGTCTCAGTGCGGGCAATCATTTCTGCGCGGGCCGGTGAAAATGCGTAATTTCCCTCAATGGTGGCCGCGAGCCGGTCGTTTGATGCGCCGGTTTCCATTGCGTCCGCCACGTCCGCCCGCAACATTCCCCGCGTCGATTCGCTGATGTTTGTCACCAGTTCGCCCGCCCGTTCTGTCGCGTACTTCACCGCCCGTTCGTTCACCAACTCAAGCGAGCGTTCAGTGATGGCGTCGATTTGGCCCAACGCTTCCGCGCCCGCGTCTTTCAAAATCAGTTCGATGATGGGGTCAATGGCCGTTGCCAGTACGTCCCAATCAAGGTTCAGCGAGTCCAGAATTCGGTTGATTTCGTCGTCACTTGCCGCTTTCCCAAGCAGCGTGCGAGCGTGAACCACTTGCCGCGCCACATTCGCCGCAACGTGTTTCAGGTGCGCCCGAATTTTCCCGCGCAATTTGAACCGAAACGACTTGATGGCTTTGCGCTCGCGGTCGATGTGCTTGGCCTTGGCCTTTTTAATCAGCGCCGTGAACGAAACCCCGCGAGGCGTGCAAACGTGTGTCAGTTTCATATTTCAGCCAGTAAGAGCATGAATTGCTCAAGTTCAAAGTCGTGTTCAGGCAACGCAACCGGGTTGATGACGTAACCCGCGCCCCGCGAGCCTTGCGACTGTGAGCCGTTGGCTTTGATGCCGAACTGCTCTTGCGGGATGCCGTAAATTCCGCGTTGCCCAAACATCGCGATAGGCCCGCCAAGGCCACGCCCGCCCGTTCCTTGCGACTGCCCGCTTTCGCCCGTGCCAGTAACCGGCAATGCCACGCCGTCGCTGCCATAGCTTGTTTGGCTTTGTGCGCCAGCGCCCGTGCCGGTGATTGTTTCCGCGCCCGCGAGCGTGTCGGTTTGCGCTTGGCCCGATGCCCCGATGCCGAGAATGGTTTGCCCGCCCGCCGCCACTGAGCCTTGCGACTGTGCGCCATTGCCCGCGCCCGCGAAGGTTTCGGTGCCGGTGTCGCCCGATGTTTGGCCTTGGCCCGTGGTCGCGCTTCCGATGACCGCCAGCGTGCCGGTGCCGTCACTCGTTTGTGATTGCGTTGAGGTGGCCGCGCCGGAAACCGCGCCCGTTACATTGGTGCCGGTCGTCGTTTGACCTTGCGCCGAACTGCCCGCGCCCATGAATGTCTCAAGCCCGGTGTCGCCCGATGTTTGGCTTTGCCCGCTTGCCGCTGTGCCGGTGAATGTTTCGGTGGCCGCGTCAACGGTTGACTGCGCTTGCGATGTGGTCGCCGCGCCCGCGATGGTTTGGGTTGCGGCTCCTTGCGAGCCTTCGGTTTGCCCCGATGCCGCCGCGCCCGTGAATGTTTGCGCCCCCGCGCCCGCGACTGTTTGCGTTTGGCCCGTTGATGCCGTGCCGGTGACGCCCGCCGCCGCCGTGGTTCCCGTGCCACTGGTTGTTTGCGCCTCGATTGATGCGGAAACCCCAATGAGGGTAAGCGATGCCGTGCCATCCGATGATTCGGATTGGGATGATGTGGCCGAGCCAGTTATTGCCCCGCCCGCCGCCGTCCACGCAGTCAGCCCAAGGATTGCGTCAACGGGTTGACTTGTCGGGGTGGCCGGGGCCGCAAACGCTTGATTGTTTAAGCCGTCAACAAGCGTGAAGGTTCCCGCGCTCGCGGGTGTGGCAAACGCATCATTGGCAACAACGCCGTCAATGAGCGTGAATGCCATTTAGCTTAGTTCCACTCTTTCCATGCGCCGTTGATGGTCAGCTTGCGGTTTGCGGTCGTGACAGCGAGTTGCGACCAAATCACAATGCCTTCGCCCGCTGCAAGCTGCAACTCGTCGTCGTCGCCTTGGGGATTCCATTCGTCAGATTGAGCATTCCAATGGCCCGCGCCACCTGTGGCTAAATCCATCGTTTGACCGATGAATTCGTACATCGTGGCAACGTTTGTCACAGTCAGGCCCGTGCTTGCCGCCGCCAACAATGCTTGCGGGGCCGCATCGCCTGTTTTCCGTTTGGCCGGGGTGATTGCCGCAGCGGATAGTGTGCCGGTGAAGCTGACGCGGTTCATTCGGATGATGGGCGCGATAAGGTCAACGGCCAGCGCGGTGCTGAAGTTTTGCTTCATGCTAATGCGGTCAATCGACACTGTGGCCGTGCTGCCAAGCGGGTTGATTAAAAACATGAAGCCGGTCGTCGTGCCAGTGTGAACTGATGTTGGGATGGCCGCAGCGGGAACGCTGAACTTGAAATTTCCAAGCGTGCTGCGTTCACTGGATTGGATGAAAAAGTATTCCTCCACCGTGTTTCCACCCACAACCGATTCTTTGGTGCGAATCTTCTTGCCCGCGTTGCCAGAATCGACCGGCAACGTGATGATTTGGTCTGTTTTTGCGGCCATTTTTTACAATCCTGAAGTGGCTTTGTTCAATGTGTGAGTGAAGCCGGTAATGCTGACCAACGCGCCGGAACTGATAACGTTGCTGTTCAGGCTCAAGTTGGGGGTGTTGCCCGCCACGTCAACGCTTCCGTCCATGACAACGGTCGTGCCGTCAGACTTCAGCGCCCGATACCATGTGGCCGTGCCTGATGCGCCCGCGTTGACGCTTGTGATGGCGTTGAATGTGATAACGCCGCCCACCGTGGCCGGGGCCGCAGTCGCGGAAAAGCGATGCTCTGAAATGAGCGTTTGCGCCCCAAGCGCGGTGTCCGCGTTTGCCGGTTGTGCGGTTGAATAAAGCCGCAGGTAGCCGGTGTTCAGTAGCGCGGCCAGCGCGTCGCCTTGCGCGTTGACGGTCGCCGCTGTGATTTGTGTGTTCTTTGCCATGTTTATTCCTCAATGACCTTGCCGATTAGAGTTCCATCAGTGCCGCGTGTAGCGGTGATGGTCTTGGTGATTTTGCGAACGTCAGCCGGTATTGGTGCGTCGAACTGCGCTTGGATGGTCGTCGAACCAATGTCCACCAGCACATCAGGCGTGGTTACGTTGATGGTCGCGCCCTCAACCTTAATGTCGGGGGCGTGGTAGTCAGGCAATTTGATTTCCGGCATATTGATGACCGGGGCGCTGACGTTGATGTGGTGATGGTGTTCGACCTTTTCCGCTGCCGTTGGCACGTTATTAGCCTCTTGAGCGCCATTGGGCGTGTTTGGCGGTGTTGGTGCGCCGGGTTTGCCGAACGCGCCGGGTGCGCCCGCGAGGGCTGGCGGTGGCGGTGGCGTCAGTAGTTCGATTTGGTCAGGCGTCAACGGGTCTTTGCCCAAGTCTGCCCGCACTTCGTCGGGGGTCACAACCTTGGCCGCGAGGTAAATCTGGTTGATTTGCGCCTGTTGCAGCGGGTCGTGGTCTTGCTCTGCGCTCCATGTGAAGCACAAATCAGTAAACCCGAAGTGCTTCACGATGATGTAGTCAATCAGTGATTTCGTCCATTGCATCACGGGTTGCAAGCCTTCTTCGCTCGCAATGTCCTTGGCAACGCCCGCCGTGGCTTTGTTTTGGTCTTTGACAAACCCGCCCGGTGAAATGCCAAAGGCGTAACAAACCACGCGAGCCAGCCAATCGTCGAACTGGTCGTGCAGCGCCTTTTCTTTTGTGTCCACTGGCATAACGCCGCTTGGGACGAACATTGCCCGCGAGCGATTCGCCGTGTTGCCCGCGAGTAAGCCTTGCCACCATTGGGAAAACTGTTTGATTTGGTCAGGATTCCATTCAGCCGGAACCTGCATGATTAAGTCGGGAACCGAGCCTTCGGTGTAATACTGAAGTTGGTAAAGCTGGCGTCGCATCGCAATGTTGACGGTCATCACGATTTGCTCAACCGGCGAGTAACCGTAAACCTTGTTGGTGCGTTTGTTGCGCGGCTTGTAAACCAATTCGTCGCGTGAGTAATCAACAGCGGGCAAGCCTTTGATGATTTGCTGGTACGCGGGTTCAGGGGCCATTGGCGTGCGCCCGTCGATGTTGATAACCCGCTTGATGGTCGAGCCGTCCACGGGTTCAAGCGCGTAAAGCGTGCCGCCTAAGTTCATACGGGGGTAAATCGCCACCGCGTCAAGCACAAGCAAATCCTCAATGACCATGCGAATCCAAGTGTCCCAATCGTGTTCTTGGTCAGGGAAGCGTAAAAACTCCTGAACTTGCTTGCATCGTTCGTCAGGCTCAATGTCCTCGTCAATGTTTTGCACGGTGAACTTCAAGCGACTCATTTGGTCTTTGCGGGTTTCGATGACCAATCGAAGCAAGTCGTAACTATCGGCCAGCGTGCGAAGTTGGCCGAATGAAATGGCTTCATCCCCGCGTGGGGTCATCCGGGTATTAACGCCCGTTGGGAAGTCGAAAGCGCGGCCTTTTGCCTCGTCCTGCGCCTGTGGCAATAGTGGTTGCCCCGGTGAGTACCAGCCTTCCGGTGAAACTCCCGTGAGTGCATATCGGACGCCAGCGACTGCGCGAGCAATCATGCTGGATTCAATGGGGGTGCGTTTGCCTTGGGTCATGGGCGTGAATTGTAAGACCATAAAGGTCGCATAACAATCGCCGCGTCATTCCCACGGGTAGCCCGCAACCGGGCCGGGTTTGGGCTTTTCCTGCTCAAGTGCGGCCTCGCGCATACGGTTTGCCTCGTCCGCTTCGCCCCGGTAATACTCAAGCAATCCAAGCGTGTTGTCGGTCAGTTGGTCAAACCCAAGCGACAACGCATCAACCATATCGTCATTCTTGCCGTTGGGGAAATTCCGCATTTCTAAAATCATGGGTTGATTCCATGAGCCGCGAAGCATCACAACATTCCCAACATTGACTTGCGAGGCGAACGGTCGCGCCCGCATCACTTTGTCGCCTGATACTGGTTTTGATGTGAGCGTGAACCCGGCGAGTAATTTCGCAATGGCCCGCTTCTGCGACTTGCCCGCTTGTCCGGGGTCTTGCGGAACCGCTACCGTTACGTTGGTGCCATCACGTTGCGCCGTGGCTTTCATCGCGGATTCGACCATTTCCGGGTCATCCTGAATGTGAACCATATCGGCAATGACGTAGCGGCCATCCGGCATGACGCCAAGCAAGCCGCCCGCCGTGTAATCGCCGCCGCCCGCTGTACCGGCCATATCCCATGCTCGCACCAAGCGCGTACCAACGGGAACCGCATCAATGACGCCGATGTTGTCGGGTTTGAACTCGCCGCCCGCCAATGGTGCGGGAAGCTGCCGATACTGCCCCGCGAAAACGTAAGGGTTCGCCTTCTCCATTGAGCGCAAAACTTCAATCGAGTGCTTCGCGGGCCACAACGCGGTGCCGTCATCTTGGATGGCCGAGAACGTCACGGTTTCCCACTTCTCGCCGTTGCCGCCTTCAATCAGGAAGCCCGCCAAATCACTTTCATGCAACCGCTGCATGATTAGGATGATGGGCGTTTGTGGCGAGTTTTTCCGGCTTTCCAGCGTGTTGCCGAACCATTCGATGACGTTCTTACGCATCGTGTCCGAACGCGCTTCATCAGCCTTGTGCGGGTCATCAATGATGATTGCGCCACCGAAACCGGGCCGCAGCTTGCCCGCGCCGAACCCGGTAATGGTGCCGCCCGAGCCTTGCGCGTAAACAACGCCACCCTGATTCGTGCGCCAATCGTTTTTCGCCTTGGAGTCGGTGCGAAGCGTGATTTCGGGGAACAACTCCCGGTATTCTTCCGACTCCACCAGCAAACGAGCGCCAAAGCTGTTGTTCGCCGCCAAGCCGCCTGAATAAGACGTGTGGATAAATTCCGCGTCCGGGTACAAGCCCATTGCGAACGCCATGAAATTCACCACGGCAATCTCTGTTTTTGAGTAGCGCGGTGGCACGTTGATGATTAGCCGCGTGCATTGTCCGGTCAGTACCCGCGTGAGCGCCCGGCACATATTGACGTGGTGATGGTTGACAAGGAAGTTGTACCCCTTGCGAACTTTGAACATATAGCGCGTGAACGCCAAAAGCGACACTTTGGCCGCTTCTTTTTGCCCCGCCAATGCAACGGTGTCAATACTCATTCAAGAACGCGGATTTGGCCTGTTTAACCTCGTCGGTGAGTGCGTGCAGAACCGGGGGTGCGCCCGCCAAGCCGCCAACGCCCACATTCTCAGTCGTCGCGCCCAAGGCGATTCGGCCAATCTTCTGTGCCGATTCAATCAGTGATGCGATGGTGCGAGCCTCAGTCGGGGATAGTCGCTTCGCCCCCGGCTTGCGTGCTTCGCCAATCATTCCCGCCGCCAGCCCGCGCAACGCACGACTAAGGCTTGTGTCCTGCTTATCGAACTCAGCAAGTTCCTGCCCGCGTGTTTTGGTTGCGACTTCCTGCGACGCTAAAACGACTTTCGTCGCTTCCTTTCGCCTATCCTCCATCCAAGCGAACTTCGTAACCCGCTTGCGGAGCGCATGGATGCTCACTTTGTGCTTCGCCGCGTAAAACGCCGCATCGCCCACTCCGTTGATGAAGTCGAAGCGAATCCGTTCCCAATTCGCCGGTTTTTCGGGCTTTGTCGCCATTACTGAACTTTCGCGTCCATCTCGCGCATCAGGTGGTCGCGTGAGATATAGCTGATTTCGCCGCAATGGGTACAAATGACCTCAACCTGATTCGCGCTTTGGTTTGTCTCAATCGAATCGAACTGGTTTGCCGCTTTGTCGGTGGCTTTGTCGATTTGGTCTTGCGTTGGGTCGCTGAAGTCCACGCCCCCGGCTTCCTCAAGCAGTTTGTCCAGTTCCCCGTCAGTGAAGAACACGCTCATGTCAGCCGCGTCCCCGATTTCGCGCAATTCGGAAATCAGCTTGGTATCGTCCCATGTGGCGAACTCGCCCGCTTTGTTGTCCGCGATGCGGTAGGCCTTGACCTGTTGGGGCGTCAGCCCTTCCAACGTCAGTACGGGTACTGTTTCAAGTCCGAGGGCCATTGCCGCCTTGTAGCGCGTGTGACCAACGACGATGATGTTGTCAGCGTCCACGACCAACGGCTGGTTAAAGCCGAAATCAGTGATTGACGCCATGACCGCCTCGACTGCCAGCGTGTTGTCACGCGGGTTGCGCCAGTACGGTTTGATTGATTCGATGGCAAGGTTCTTAATTTTCATTTGGGTTCGCTTTCAGATAGGCGTGTTTCAATTCGATTTGCCGCTTGGTTTCCCAGCTGCGCTTGTAATTCGTGTTCTCAAACAGCTTGGAAAAGCCGGTGACGTGCTTCAGGCGCACTAGTTCGTCAACCTCGACGCCAATTTCCGCGCAAATGGCTTCATCAGTCCAGCCGTTTTCCAGCATCTTGAAAACCATGCTCGCCATGCCTGAAATCGAATGCTTCCCACGGGCGCGGTTGTGTCGCACTGTTGACGCCATTCGGTCGTTGATGGGCTTGTCCAGCACGACGATGCAAAGCAATCCACCATTCTTTTCCAGCAAATCCGCGTTCAGGCGCATGGTCGTGAAGCGGTGGAAGCCATCCACAATCACATAAAGGTCGGTTTCCGGGTCGTAAACCGTGACCACTGGTTGCGTGTACCCGTCATGTTTGATGGACGTGTAGAGCAACCGCATTTCGTTTTTAGCAACCGCGTTGGGGTTGTAGTCGTTGGCGTGAACCTTGGCGATGGGAACCCATTTCACCCGGTCAACCGGATTGAAGCCGTTGGGGTGCAGTTCGTGGAGGTCGTCGCGCAACCCCTCAATGAATGTGACCTTTTCCGCGTCCGTCATCCCCGCCATCAGTTCAATCAGCATTGCTTTGCCGTTTACCATGTTGCTTTCCCCTTGAGTTTTTTGCGGAATGCGACCGCTTTGGTCGTGCATTCAAAGTTGCCGAGTTTAATCAGTTCCCAATCGTTCGTGAGGATGGACGTGATGTGCAGCTTGCAAAGCCGGTCGATTCCAATCATGTCAACGTAAATCCCCTCTTGGCGCGTGAACGCTTTGGCGAATTTCGCCTTCCATTCGGGTTCCTCAATCAGTTTGTCCAGCAGGAAATCCCGATACTCCCGCCAACCGCTGAACATGAATGGAAGGTCGCGGCCAAAGAAATCATCCTCGCCCAACTTGCCCGCCATGTCGATTCCCGCGATGCGTTGGGTCAACTTCGCGTAGGTTTCGGGTTCGGCTTCCTGAATGTAGAAAAGGTGACTGACAGCGGTTTCGTGGTGAACATTGCTCACGCGCATATCGTTCAGCGGCACGCCGTAGGCGTATTGGGTGTCGTAAATCGTGTTGTAGGGCCAGCCGTTTTTGTGAATGGCCGTCCACACGTCCGTGTAAGACCAATCGTAAATCGGGTACATCGCCACATGGTTTTCGCCTTTGGTGAGCCGTTTGCCCCATGTGGCCCATTTGTGCGTAGGCATATGCGTTAAGCCCACCGTGCGGGCCGGTGATTCCTCGCAGCGCACGCCACCAATCAAACAAGTGCTTTGCCCCGCGTAGTCCTTGGCAATGATGGCGTCGAACAACTTGGTGAAGCGGTCAGTGCCGTAAATGTTTTCGTGAACCGAGTCAGCTTCGCGGGGCCGCATCCAGCGGTGTTCGTCCTCGTCCGCCCAACACTGAAGCCAATGTTCATCTTTGCTGGTCGCGTTGAACAGCTTCATTGGTATTTGGAACCAGCGCGGGTTCACGTCCGGGTCGCGCATGACAAGCTGTGCCTGGTCAGCGGTGGCTTGCCATTCAGCTTCTTGGTCAATCCACATCACGGTCAGCGGCAATCGCCCCAACTCGCGTGCGACCTGCATGGTGAGGTTAAACACGACCGTTGAATCTTTGCCCCCACTGAATGCCACGACGATGTTTTCAAACTCGCCAAATAGCCACCTGATGCGTTCAATGGCCGCGTCATAGACGTTGGTTGCCCGGTAAATTCTCAAAATGACTCCAGAAATGTTTTTGTTTTCGCAAGGCGGGCCGGGTTCAACTCATTCCCCCTGAATCGCATCCCGTGGTAAGCCGTTGCGCGTGCCGTGTAACCAGCCCCGCAGCACGGGTCAAGCACGATGGCGTTTGGCTCCACCACATAAGCCAACAATTTTTTAACGAAGGCCACCCCTTTGAGCGAACCAACGTCAAGTTTGGGAAGCCCGCGACCGCCCACGTTGGCGGAAATCAACGCCAGTGAAAGGTTGCTGGCATAACTGGCGTCTTGAATGCGAAGGTTGCTCGTCACCCCGCGCAAATGGTCAGCGACTTCAGCCGCGCATTTGTGCGATGTTTCAATGAAAACGTAACCCGTCACATATCGCTCGACCAGCTGCGCGAGCCGTTTGCAAAGCTGTTCGTGGTTGATTTGTAGTGGGCGTTTGCCGGTCGCCTTCTCAGTGTGGGTGGCAAACATCTTCAGGTAGCCATCGCCCCAAGGGGGGTCGCAGTAAAGAACGTGCGCTTTTTCCCCGTTCATCAGCGCATCCACTTGCGGGTCGTTCATGTTGCCAAGCGTGACCGCGTGCTGTCCAAAGGTGTTCAATTTGGCTTCCCAATGCGTTTGGCGTTGATGGTGGCGAAATGCCCGTGAGTGATGTTTTGGAGCCATGCGCGACTTCTGCGCTGCGTTCCCGCGACCACCGTGGCCGTTCCCATTGCTGATTTCACGTTGAGGTCGTGCTGAACCAGCGAAGGAAGGCAGGTATAAACCGGGATTCCAGACGCTTTGGAGTACGCCTGAACCACTGAATCGTCATGCTTGGTCGTCATGCCAGCCGAAAAGTCAACGAGGCCTTGGCAGAATTTTGGGGTGAGAATCAATCCCTGCGACCAAAGGAAGTCGAATGTGGCCGCGAAGTTGTAGCCCGCCTGAAGCGATTCATCCATCACTTTGCGCGGTGGAGCGAACAAAGACACGGCTTGCATCGCCCCGGCTTCGATGTGGGTCACGATTTGAGCAATGGCAAAGCCCGCGTCCTTGTGAATCACCACATCATCCTGCAAGACCAAACACGGGGCCGCGCCTTGCGCCGCATCACGCCAAATGCGGGCCGCATTCCACAAAGGCCCGTTGTGGTCGTAGTCGTATGCGATTTCGACTTTAGCCGTGGCAATGGCCCGCTGAATGGATGGCAGCATCACTGACTTGATGTAGTCAGCGCGTTCAGGTACCGCTTGGATGATTACCCGCATCAGTTAACCGCCCGATTAATCAAGCGCGTGTCCCACATAGGGCTTCCCATCGTCCAGTAGCGGTGCGGGCCAACGTCATAACAAATGTATTCACGCGGGCCGAAACGTTTGGCGTAGCCGTTGTCACGCAGGAAGTTAACCGCGTTTACAAAGGTTTGGTCGTCAACGTCCCGGCGCTGCATCCATTGGTGCGGGTTTTTCGGCATGGTCTTGGCCGTTGTCCACCGGCACGCCGCGAGGAATGCTTCAAATTCGATTTTGTTCATAAGCCTGTAGTCCTTTGTTGTGTTGTTGCCGCTTTACTATACCACCAAAAAGGTAGTGCTTTAAGACGATTTCCGCTTGTTTCCGCCATTTCATAGAACAACACGGTCTTATTTATTTCAATTTATTTTAATTTGGTCGTCGAACTACTACCAAATTGGGCGCATAATTCATCCAACGCAACAAACAACGCAACGGATAACAAAATGACAAACGCAACACAAACCACCATGTCAACCCGCACTTACGGGGTCGAAATTGAGGCCTACGGGGTTGACCGGGCGGCACTGGCCCGCGCACTTTGTTCTGCTGGAATCAACGCTTCGGCCCGTGACTCTTACACCCATGCAACAACCCCACACTGGAAAATTGTTACGGACGTTTCAATCAGTGGCGCTCAGTCCTTTGAAGTTGTTTCCCCGATTTTGCGCGGCGAGGCGGGCCTGAATGACTTGGCTACCGTTTGCCGGGTACTGGCTGAAATGGGCGCAAAAGTGAATCGCACCACCGGCCTCCATGTTCACGTTGACGGCGCTGATTTCATTCGTGATGTGAAAAAAATCAAAAACATTGCTCGGATGTTTATGAAATACGAAACCTGCTTTGATTCGCTGGTTCCCGCTTCCAGAAGGGCTAACAACAATCGCATGATTCAGTCAAATATCGGTCGTCATGCTGACCTTGACGCTGCGTTTACCGCCATCAAAAACGCCACCACCATGAACGAGGTGATTGCCGCTGCAAACGGCTCCGCTGGCGATTATGGCCGCTACCACAAACTGAATCTTTGTTCCCTGCTTCGCCACGGCACTGTCGAATTTCGTCAACACGGTGGCTCGATTGACGCGGCCAAAATTTCAAATTGGGTTCGCCTTGTTACTGACTTCGCTGATGAAGCCGCCGCTTCCACACTGGTTTCCAAAGGTGGCGCTGGCGACTTCAAACGCCTCACCGCAAACGCCAAAGACGCAAAAGTTCGCCAATACCTGACCGCTCGCCGCGCTGAATTGGTCGGCGCTTCCGAATAACCCCTTCAACCAACCCACCCAAAATGAGAAAAACCATTGTGATTTACACCCCTGACAACCGGGCCTACGCGGGCCAAACCGCCCTCGACGTTGTGATGCGAATGTTGGAGGCCTCGGTTTTCACTTGCGCCAAGTCGCCTGAAGAATATATGCGGGGCGTGTCCTTCCGCCACCTTCACCTGAACGGGGTTTCACTCGCCACCGATACCCCTGAGAATTTTCTGGCAGACCTTGCCGCAAACGCCGCTATCGAAATCAACCAAGGACACTAAAAATGACAACCGCTAAAACAACAACCCGCAAACCCAAAACCCTGCCTCGTATGCTTTATTTCGCCTACGGTGCCAACACGAATCTCGCATCAATGGCCGCACGTTGCCCGCTGGCAAAAGCCCACGGGAAAATGATTCTTCAGGATTTCAAGCTGAAGTTTCGCGGGGTCGCTGACGTGGTTCCCGCCAAGGGGCGTTCAGTGTTCGGGGCTTTGTGGTGGATAACCCCGCGTTGCGAACGTGCGCTGGATGCGTTTGAGGGCTTCCCAAATTTCTACGAAAAAGAGTACGGAAAAGTCATTGTTGACGGGAAAGAGGAAACCGTGATGTTCTACGTCATGGCGTCGAATGGCCCCGCTGCGCCCCCTTATTCGACCTACGAAAACACGCTGCGCGTTGGTTACGCTGAGTTTGATTTGCCGCTTGAACAAATCGACCTTGCGATTCTGGAAGGCCCGGAACAAAACCACCGCTTCAAAGAGTACGAATGGATTTAATTTGAGATAAGCGACCAATTCGGTCGCTGTACTCGCTCGTCGTGGTACACTACCATTTTAGTTGCAGTAAATAAGGAATTTTCGCTATGTTCATCAATCAAGACACCCGCCGCGAGTCGGTGGAAAAGCTGGAGTTGGCAAACTTGCCCGCCACCTTCAAGGTTCAGTTCACCCACAAGGGCCACGGGATGCCGCCCGCTTATTTGTGGCGTCAACGTTTGACCGGCGCGAAAACCGCCGCAATTTATGAAACGCTCGCCGCCGCTGAGTCCGCGATGCAGGCGTGGCTTGATGCCGGGGAACGCTCTAGTTTTTGGGCTGGTTCGGTTGTAACTGTTGACGAGGTGGCCGCATGAACCACCACATGAAAATTGGCGAGAACTCGCTTTCCGTGAACTGCGATTTTGAGTTTTGTGAGGACGGTGATTTTTCCTCGCTTGATGTGACCCTTGACGATGGCCGCGACATTACTGATTTGCTTCACCCCGCGTTTGTCGAAGAAATCGAAGCCGCTTGCCGGGTTGCCGCTGAAGAAGAATTCAACGAATCGAAAGCTGACGCCGCGATTCACCGCTTTGAATCTTCCCGTGATGAGGTGTTCGCGTGAACCGCGCTTACGTTTGGGGCGTGACCGTCGCCATCACTTGCTTGCTCGCTGCGTTTGGCCCGTGGCTCGACGCGACCGGCAAAACGGTTCTGACTGTTGACGCGGCCACCGCCCGTTTTGAACGAGGGGCCCAAGCGATTTGCGGGCCGAATGCGGCTTGGGAACGGGTGGGCGATGACTCCATCCAGTGCTTCACGCATCGCGGCCACAAGACGCTGATGGCCGTCAATAAGTGATGGCAACCGGGTGGCTTGCGTGTCAGGCCACCGGGTTGTCATTCCGGCAACAACAACAAGGACAAAAAAATGATTCAAACCGCACTCTGTCACGAACTGACAACCACGGCTGGCAAGGTTGAAATGGCTTACGCTGGCAGCAAGCCTTGGCACGGTCTTGGCACCTTGATTCCTGACAACGCCACCCCTGATGAAATGCGCGTGGCCGCTGGCATGGATTGGGAAATCAAACGCGCCAAGCCTATGTTCATCCACACTGAATGGCCGAAATCCGCTGAAATGGCTGACACGGGGGTTGCTTTCGTGCCGGGCCGGTCGGTACTGTACCGCAGCGACACAAACGCCCCGCTGTCCATTGTGTCCGACCGCTTCCATGAGATTCAACCCCGCGAGGCAATCGAATTTTTCCGCGATATGGTCGAAGCTGGCGGGTTCACAATGGAAACGGCTGGCACCATGCAAGGCGGGAAACGCCTGTGGTGCATGGTCAAAACCGGGGCCGGGTTCTCAATCGGTGAGGATGAAGTGACCGCCCGCCTTCTGTTTGCCACGGCTTGCGATGGCACGCTGGCAACGTCAGTGCGTCAAACCGCCATCCGGGTCGTTTGCAAGAACACCTTCAACGCGGCTATTCACGGCAACATTCGCGCTGTCACCGTGCGGCACAACACTGTTTTCAAAGCTGAGTTGGTCAAAAAACGGCTGGTTGACATTTCGGACGCCTTCGCCGGGTTCGCCAAGACCGCTGAATTGCTCGCCAAAACCCGCGTCAACGCCACCGCCGCCGAAGCGATGCTCAAGGCCTTGCTGCCGGTTCCTTTCAACGGGTTGGTCGAGGATTCGCGGGGCTATAAAACGATTCTGGCGCTGTTCAATGGCAATGGTGCGGGGTCACTATTGCCAAGTGCAAACGGCACGGCTTGGGGCTTGTTTAACGCGGTGACAGAATACGCTGACCATCATTCCCGGTCACGCAACGAGGAAACCCGCGCTGACGCCGCATTGTTCGGGTCAGGCGACCGGCTCAAGTCCGCCGCGTGGGATTTGGTGACGGCTTAAAAAAATGCGCCGGGTGTTTAATCCGGCGCATAAAGCATTCAACAACAACAAAACAACCACCAAATGGTAGCACAAAGACCTTTTAGAACGCCTGTTGCGCTATTTCCAATAACCCGGCAATTACCGTTGGGAAATCTTCAGGCCGGATTTGGGCCAATAGTTTTAAAAACTCGCCAGTAGCTTCTTCTGGCCCCGCTGATTGAGAATTATCAAACATAGGGCCAAATTCTAAGCGACTAAAACGGTTGCGGGTAGAACTGTTACATCATTAATCCAGCATATTTGAATTTCGCACTTGCGATTAAGGCGCTGCGTTCGCTTTTATGCTTTTCTTCAAAAACTCCAGCATCATTGATTGCGCTTCCCCCTCGTTTCCCCGGAAGATTGCCAGTGCCGTTTCGACGAAATGGCGCTCTGCAACGCTGCGCGGATCCAAGTCGCTGTGAACTTGGTCAAGCCATCCGTTACTCACCCCGCACGCTTCTTCAATCTTGCGAGCGTTGGCGTGGCCGATTTCTTTGCGGCCACATTTGACGTGCGAAAGGTATCGGTCAGACAAGCCGAGTTTTTCTGAAAACAGTTTGAGCATTCCTCGCTCTGGCTCCCCGGCGTGTTCCTCATTCCTGAATTTTGCATAAAGCGACATAAAGTTTATGTAGCGTGTTTTTGAGGCGTCCATAAGATTCCTTCAATTTTTGACTGCAATGTGGCGGATTTTAGCAATATATCTCAGCTTCAAGGCGACCTTTATGGTAGTATTACTACTTCTTTAACAGTATTCCATTAAATAAATTTAAATCATGGCTAAAAAAACAGTGCTCTCCCCTGTTCAGTTTTCCGACAAGTACAGCAAAACGCACATCGAATCTATCTGCGCGACGGCTGGCACCAACTATGAATATTGGAAGCGGATTCGCGACCGCCGCCAGCGTCCAAGCGTTGATTTGGCCCGTGGGCTGGTTGAGGCATCGGGTGGCGAGTTGGATTTCGATGCGTTGTTGTTCAGTAAAAACGCACGGCGCGGAACCGGCGCACCTTCATTACGGGTGGCCGCGTGAGTTTTCAAGCGATGGCTTGGGCCATTAATCAGAAGTTGCCAACGCACGACAAATTCATCCTGTTGATGATGGCGAACTACGCCAGCAACGACCGGGGGGATTGCTTCCCGTCCGTCAACCGGCTGATGGATGACACCGCGTTGTCAAAAGATTCTGTGCTGCGGGCCATCAAAGCAATCGAAGCGCGGGGATTAATCACCGTCACACGTCGAATGCAAGACGGCGTGAATCTTCCAAATGTTTATCGTATGCACCTTGAAATCACTACTAATCCCGTCAACGGGGGGGTAGTCGCTGACAGCTACCACCCGTCGCTCACAGCGGGGGGGGTAGTCGCTGACAGCGACTCTAACCAGTCATTTAACCTATCAATAAAGAAGAAGGAGAAGGCGGGCGCGAAAATTGGAATCACTTTCAACTTTGATGACGGAATTTTTATCGACCTGAAATGCGACCAAAAAGATAGCTGGCAAGCCGCATACCCCGCGACCAACGTTGACGCCGAAATCCTGAAAGCCGCCGTTTGGCTGAAAGCAAACCCGTCCAACAGGAAAAGCAATTACGCCCGGTTCCTGACCAACTGGCTGAACCGCGCCCAAGACAACGCCCCCCGAACAACAACCGGAGTCACCCGAAATGCAAACCGCTTTGAACGCCCTCGCACTGTCCACGACGAACGCGCCGATTTCTTCGCGGGAATGCGCGACCTCACAAACCAACACCTTGACGGCGGGCCGCTTAATCACTGACCCTGAGAAGGTTTTTGCGCGACTTTTTGAGGTCATGGCGGGAATGTATGGGGCGCGGTTCGCGGACGCTTGGAAAGGGGTGTCTCAGCCCGTTATGCAACGTGTTTGGGAAAAAGAGTTGGCCGAGTACACGATGGCCGAGATTCAAACCGGCGTTCAGGCTTGTAAAAAAAGTAAGTTCCCACCCACGCTGCCCGAATTCCTGATGATGTGCCGCCCACCCATGAATTACGAACTGGCCTACCACGAAGCGGTCGAACAAATGGCGCTGCGTGACCGGCGACAAGACGAATGGAGCAACCCGGCAATTTATTGGGCCGCTGCCCGAATGGGGCCGGATTTCAAATCCATTCCATACGCGGGGTTGCGCCATCGCTGGCAAAGGGGTTTAGACACGGCAATCCGCGACCTTAACCGTGGGTTGGTTGGCGACGTACCACCCAAGCCGTTAGAGGTCGCCTATGCCCCGCGTTTGACCGCCATGCCCGACAGCGTGCGGGCGCTGCTGGCGTCAATCAGGAAACCGGCGTGAATGGGGCCGCTTACATGGCGCTCGTTGCCGGGTTGCCGTGCGGGATTTGCCTTGCTCATGGCGTTCACGTTCACCACCTACGGGCCGGAACCGGGGCTGGTCGCCGCGCCAGTGACTTCGACACCATGCCGCTTTGCCCGGAGCATCACACCGGCTCAAGCGGCATCCACGGACTCGGAACAAAACTCTTTCCTCAAATTTATGAAACTACAGAAAAAACGCTTATCGAACAGGCTCGCGGTCAGCTTGGCATCACTGAAGCCCAAATCGAAATTTGGAAACAAGCGGTGCGAGATAAACGGCGAAAAGTACCGCAGTCAAAAAGAAGCAAAACGGCATCAAGCGTTGCTCCAAAGCGAAGGGCTTGGCCTAATCGAAAACTTGCGTCGAGAAGTTCGTTTTGAACTTGCCCCCGGCGTCAAATACGCGCCCACCGAACGCGCCAAGCCCGCGCTTCGGTACTTTGCAGACTTCGTTTATGACCGCCCAACGTGCCACGGGCCGGTTCACGTTGTCGAGGATTGCAAGGGCATGAGAACTGACGTTTACAAAATCAAAAAACATTTGATGGCAACGGTTCACGGAATATTTATTTTTGAATCGTGACGAAATGCGACCTTTTTTGGCGTAAACTTACGTTACCGATTTGGTAGTACAAATAAAACCGAACGGTTTTCAACAACAACGAAAGGTTTGAAATGAAAGTCTACGACTCCATCAAGCTAGTGACCGCCGCAATGTCGGCGCACGGCATTTCCAAAGGCCGGAAAAACACGCAGCAAGGCTACAACTTCCGGGGCATCGACGATGTGCTGAACGCGCTTTCCGGCGAACTGGTTGCCGCGAATCTGGCAATACTGCCCCGCGTGATTGACCGCACCGTGACGGAACGCACGACCGCCAAGGGTGGCTCGCTGTTTTATGTCGTCATCAAAGCTGATTTCGACTTCATCAACACCGAGGACGGCTCCAAACACACGGTCACGACCTACGGCGAAGCGATGGATTCCGCTGATAAAGCGACCAACAAAGCCATGTCCGCCGCCTACAAATACATGGCGCTGATGGCGTTTTGCATCCCCACTGAAGGCACCCCTGACGCGGACTACGACACGCCGGAACTCGCCAACACCAAAAAAATCATTGCCAAATTTGAGGCTCCCCCGGTCGAACGACTCGAAAACCTGCTTTCGTATGACGATTTGGACGCGATGCTGGCCGCGATGGACAAATCAATAACCATGAGCGACCTTCGCAAGCACTACGACGCGGCTTGGAGTGCGGCAACCGAGTGCGACGACCAAGAAGCGTTGAACCAAATCATTGCCCGCAAAGACGCCCGCATTCTGTCAATCAAGGCTCACGCCAACAACTCCAAGGGAACGAAATAATGGCCGCGCTCGCTCTTTTCCAAGTCCGCGAGGAATACGTTGCATCGCTTGAAAAAGTGATGGAAATGGAACTCGACGACACCACGCTTGCCGACACGCTGGAAGGCTTGCCCGGTGACTTTGAACTCAAGGCCACGAATTGCGCGATGTTTTTCCGCAACCGTGACGCCGTGGTTGTTGCAATGAAAGACGCTGCAAAAACACTCGCCGCCCGCATCAAAACAGAGGAAGGGAAAAACGACCGTTTTCTGGCCTACATCAAGGCCAACATGGAACTGGCCGGGATTAAAAAAATCGAGTCGCCATTCCTGACGCTGACCATCAAATCGAACCCCGGCGCAATGACCGTGTTCGATGAAAAGCAAGTCCCTTCGTTTTTCTGGAAACAACCCCCACCACCGCCGCCACCCGGCCCCGTGCTGGACAAGGAAGCCCTCAAGGAAGCCCTCAAGTCGGGCGAGGAAATCCCCGGCGCGAAGTTGGAAAAAGGCACCCGCCTTGAAATCAAGTAACCCCTAAATCATCAAACTGGAATCATCATGCTCAACCAAATGCAAGTTATCGGACACCTTGGCCGTGACCCTGAAATCCGCTATCTCAACAGCGGTGCCGCCGTGTGCAGCTTCACGGTCGCCACCACTGAAAAATGGAAAGACAAGGAAGGCAACCCTTGCGAGGAAACCGAGTGGCACCGCGTTTCCTGCTTCGACAAGCTGGCTGAAATTTGCGGCCAATACCTGACCAAAGGCTCACTGGTTTTTGTTGAGGGAAAACTGAAAACCCGCAAATACACTGACAAGGATGGCGTCGAAAAGTCCACGACCGAAATCCAGTGCAAGGAAATGAAAATGCTTGGTGGCCGTCCGCAAGGCGATGACTCGCAACGCCAAGCCCCGCAACAACGCCAAGCCGCCCCGCAGCAACGCCAACCGGCACCGCAACAACGCCAACCCGCCGCCCGCGCCCCGGCCCGCCAAGCCCCGCCAAGCAGCGGTTTTGACGATATGGATTCGGACATTCCATTCTGACCGCCCCGCGAAAAAACATCGCCCTCCGGGGCGTTCATTCACACAACGAAAAATCACCATGACCGCTAAAAAAGAACCCATTGCCAAGTTTGACCACGCCAAAGACATAACCATTGGCCGAGGCCGCATCCCCTTTATTTCTGACTCCATCATTGGGGTTCACGCTTGGGCCTTGCCCGGTGGCAAATGGACAGACCGCCACCCGCACGCGATTGCAGCGGCCAAAGCAATCAACGCCCACGCCATCGCCCACAAGGTGCAGGAAGCCCGCTTCGCCGCCCAAGCCATTCTTCGTAAACATTGAGCCAACCATGACAATCGAAAAACTCGCCGTAAACAAAGCCCTTGCAATGCTCAAGGCCGCTGGTTGCCGTTTCAAAATCATCGAATCTGATGGTCTTGAACATGGGGAACTTCTGGTTGCTCCACCGCCCCCGGCGAGACAACCCCGGCGAAAACTGGCTTACCCGCTTGGCACATTTTCAAACCACTTCCAACCCTATGTTTCGGGTTGCGAGGTCGGTCAAAAAGTCACGGTTCCCTATGGCCGGTTTCAATCGGAGTCCGACAAGTCAAGCATTCACAGCGCACTCACCGGCTACCTGTCAAAGACGTGGGGGAATGGTTCCTACTTTACGTTGCCGAACATTCTTGGCGTGGACGTGATTCGTAGTGCCTGAGAACGACCCTTCCGTTTGGTATTTGCTGATGCTCCGCGCCATCGCGGGGCTTCAACGAAACGACAACACCCCGGCCACGGCTTACCTTCAATTCGTTGAAAAGCATCGTGACCGGGCCACGGCTGAACAAGCCCGCGTGCGACTCAGGAAACTCGCCAATAGCGACACCTTTTTTGAGTGCTACAAAATCATCAACAAAATAGTCAACCCAAATGCTTACAACGCCCCCGTTTCACTGGCCCGCCCTGCCAAATCAAATCCATCAACCGGCCCCGGACGTGGTAAAGCCTACGCTCGGGGCGTTCTCGCCTAGTCCTACAAAGTGGTCTGTTTCCGAATGGGCTGACTTCAAGAATGTGGCCCGGAAAACGGCCCGCTTGCAACTTGACCGATTGGTGAAGCGAGGGTTTGCAACATCGTTTCATTACACAGGGGTAACAACCCGGCGCGTCAAAGGGAAAGACTACCCCATCATGTCAAAAATGTTTTTCTTTGAGGTGTGTGGCGTCGATAAAAAAGATTTTCTCAAACACTGATTTGCGACCTTTTTGGTAGTATTATTGACGCATCAACAACGGAGTAAATCAATGCTAAACCCCTACGAAAGCCCCGCCCGCAAAGCGTTTGTCGCATCAATGGCCCCAACTCTCGCCTATGATGAAGCTGAACGTGAGTACATTCGGGCGCTGTGCCGTCACATATGGGATTACCAATTCCGCTACGATGAAGTCATCTACCAAGAAGGTCGCGCATCGCACAAAGCCATTATCAGTCTGCAACAAAAACAAGACCCTGATTTTGTGCTTTGGAACTACTACGCGCCGTTTGCCCACCGCAAAGCAAAAGCCAAAAATGAGGATGAAATCATCGCTCGTCGCATTCGGGAACTGATGTGAATCGTCTTTTTGTTTTGCGCGAGCAGCTTCACTTCAATTCGCTCATTGCAGCGTTGTCGGCCAACTGGCAAGCAATGGCTGCAATGGACAAACCGCTTGGGGTGACGGTCGCCCCCTACAAGAAAAAACGCTCACATGAGCAAAACGCGCTGATGTGGGTATGGCTCACGCAAATCTCGCATCAGGCGTGGGTGGCCGGTCGCCAGTTTGACGAGGAAACGTGGAACGAACACGCCAAGCGTGAATTCCTGCCCGAACGCACAAGCAAGGGCTTGGAAAAATGGCGCTTCCTGCCATCCGGCGAGCGAGTCCTTGCCATCAGTACCCCGGATTTAAACACCGGGGAAATGTCCCTTTATATGAACGCACTTGAGGCTTGGGCCGTGAGTGACTTAGGAGTTGAAATTCAATGAGCCGTCCAATCATCCCCCTTAAAACAATTCACGACTTCGCCGCCGTGTTGACCCAAAACCGCACAAACGGCCACTGGACGCTTATTTCACCCCTTGGTGATGTGTTTGTCGCCCCGTCCGCTGATGACGCTTGCACCATGTCCAATGACTTCGATGACGCTATGAAAGCCACCCTGCAATGAACCGCGCCCACAACTGCCAAACAATCCTCGTCGCCCCGTTCCTAGTCCCTATTGAGTGCGTCATTGAACCCCCAACAGCTTACGAAATCATGGCCGCAAAAGCCGGTATTTCAACTTCATCCGGGTTCAAAAAACCATCGAAAAGCAACACTATTTTTGACTGGCTCAAATTCAACCCTGACAGTACGATTAACGATGCAATGGCCGCGCTTTCGTTAACTTACCCTTGCACCAGTACGATTTTGAATCGCTTGGCTGAAGGGTCGCTTGTTGACAAAACCCCGATTCTTAATGCCCCGCGCTACACCCCTCAATTTTCGTTTCGCGTGCGAGTCCTGCAATGAGGAAAGTCTGCAAACGCACGGTTTACGTTCACCCGGCCATCCGACACCGGCAAGGCCGCAATATGCGCGAGGCGATGTGCGCTTACGCGATTTGGCTCCATCTTCTTGAGGAAGGTGAGCCGGTCGGTTCAGGGTTTGTGAATCTATTGGGGCTGGCCGAGGTCATGGAAGGGTCGTTCAGTGATGGCCCGGAAAAAAGCAAAATCAAATCCGCGCTGGTCGTCATGCGGGAATGCAACGCACGCGGAACATGGCGCACCGCTGATTTGCAAACGCTCAACAACCTTTGCAACATCGCGTCAACCAGCTACCACGAACTTAAACCAGCGGTCGCCCGCCGCGCAATCGAAACATTCATCCCATGAGCGACCGCGTTATTTTTCGGAAAGAACTGTGCGCGGCCCTTGGGGTCGGTAGCGAGTGCGTGCGCCTTTGGTTGAAGGCCGGGAAACTGCCGCCGCCCGATGTGGCGTTGAGCCTTAAAACCGTGGGCTGGTTGCTGTCATCACTTCGCGCCCACGGCATCAACCTTGTTTAGCCACTTCGCATAATCCTCAAGCATGGCCCGCCGTTGGGGAAGGTAGGCCGCGTTGTTGTACGCGCTCCGAACTTTATTGCTTGGGGCGTGCGCCAACTGCATTTCGATGGCATCCGGGGAATAACCCCCTTCATTTGCCCACGTTGACGCCACGCTGCGCCACCCGTGGCCGGTCATCTGGTCTTTGTACCCCATCCGATGAATCAGGTAAAGCACCGCGTTTTCGCTCATTGGCCGCGTGGTCGTGTGTTCAGCCGGGAAAACGTATTCACCGCCCCGGCTTCGCGCTTTCAGCTTTCCAAGTATTTCAAGGGCTTCCGGCACCAGTGGCACAAGGTGTTCCCGCTTCATCTTCATCCGGCCCTTGGGAATGCGCCACAAGTCGCCTTCGATTTCACTCCAGACCATTTGCCGCAGTTCCCCCGTCCGAACCCACGTCAGCGCGAGTAACCGGCACGCCAGCACGCTTTGAAGTTCCTTCTCAAGGGATAACCGCGCCATGAACCCCGGCACTTCCACCAGCTTGAGCGATGCGTGACTTTCCTCGACGTTTTTGCCGAACGCCTTTTCAGGCTTAATCAGTGACGCCGGGTTGTTGGTCGTGTGGTGTTGTTCAATCGCCCAATCGAAAACCTGCGAAATCCAGCCGCGAATATTCCGCACATAAGAATGCTTCCCGGTCGCGTCGAGCCGATTCAACGGGGCAATCAACACTTCGCGGGTCACGTCCGCAATGGGAACCCCCCCTATGT
>SESF01011337.1_pt1 | contig 42003 bp, 43 predicted proteins | sample 3171521 | NCBI WGS metagenome assembly SESF01 (sample SAMN10866945, study PRJNA518727) | freshwater metagenome | biome: subpolar coniferous forest; feature: holomictic lake; material: water; isolation source: holomictic Lake 227, 6 m and 8 m depth | place: Canada: near Kenora, Ontario | collected...
CAGGGTGCCGTTTGGTACCTGCACGATGTCGGTGACGTGCGAGCGGACAAGAAAGAGAGTTCCGGGATCAGATAAATCTCCCCCTTCGAATGTCAGACCAAATTTTGAAGTCCACGCTGAAAGATTAAATGCGCTCGGTGGAAGCTTCCCATTCAAACCCACTGTCCCGTGCGGCGCATCGAGTTGCCAGCTGATCGCATTGAGCTTCACAGAGTCATTCACCGCCAGATTATTGTAGCTGTGCAGCACAAACCCATCCATCGCCTGACCCGCCGCATTTTTTGCGCCGTTGATCACCTCAATATGGAAATTCGGCTGAGCTGGGTCCGTTCGAAATGTGAAGGTTCCCACTTTCGTAACAATTCCCACGCCCGAGGTAAAATCGTAAGCCCCCACGGTTGTAATCACAGCGCGGTTCTGGGCAGACGTATCGAAAACGAACGTCCCCGTAACCACATCACCGGCATTAATCCCGCCGCTCAGGAGGCCACCGGGATCGTTTACCTCCGCAACCGTGGCGTGGAACTTAAACGTAACTGGCGCTGCCCCTGCGAGTTGCGCAAAGAAAAAACACGCTGCGAACAATGAAAAAAGAAAGCAGTTCCGTCTGCGAGAGCCGTTCATAAAAGTGAAATTCTAAACTTGTCCGTCCTAAAAACCGAAACCCGAACAGACGCATTTGGCGGCTGCCCCTCTGTAATATTTATTGCTTTTAGATCAGAATTCCCCTGAAGGCGTCAAGTTGCTTTTTCTCAAAAATGAATAATATTCTCGGCAAAAGGGTTTACGGGAGACGTATTTCCAGCACGCCCCTTTTTCAAAGCAACTGATCCAAAAAAACTTCCCCGCTTTTGCGAGGAAGTTTTGTCATCTATGCGCCCTTTGATTCCGCATCTGGAAGTTCCTGAACGGCTCGTAAACGATCCATGATGAAGTCCGCCGCCTTGGTTGCCTGACCTGCCGCTTGGACGATCCACCGTTTGTGATCCTTGTCCTTGAGGACATCGAGCCAGCCTTTGAGATACGAGGCGGATTGCTCGTGCTCGTCCCGGACGATATCTGCTTCCGTTCCCAGGAATGCCGCTCCCATCTCGGCGATCAGTTCCTCTTCCGAGTAAACTTTTCCGCCGAAGCCGTCGTTCTCGACGAGACTCTTGCGGTTGAGACGAGTGGCATGGCCCGTGGAATGAACAAGCTCATGGAAGAGCGTCAGGTAAAAGTCCTCCAGAATCGGGAAACTTCCACGCTCTGGGACTTCGACTGAATCGGTGCTCTTCCGGTAGAATGCTCGTTCGTGCCGCCCTTCGCGGATAGACGGAGGCTGAGGCATCGCCTTTACGATTTCCTCAGCGCGAGCGATCCGGTCTGAAGGTGATTCCGCTGCGACGGACGGAACAGCCGGGAATTCGATGCCCTCGATTTGGAGGGCGTTGAAGACCTTGTATCCTTTCAGGTAGAAACTCGGCTTCTCTTCGTCAATGCCGTCAGCACCTGGCACCCTTTTATTGAATTGCCCATATTTGACGACGAGCGATCCATGCTCTCCTTTTGTCACCCGACCGCCGCGTTCTTTGATTTGCTTCCACGTCATCCAGTATGGGGATGAAAACCGCTCGCAGTTAAGCAGGATGATGTTGATTCCCTGATACTCTCGCCCGGTGTGGAAATTCCGGGGCTTTCCGACGCTTCTTCGCCAGGGACAGCGCCACGGTGCCACTCCATTTTCAAGCTGGCGGATGATGGTGTCGGTTACGAATTGGTACGGATTGATGAACTGTTGGTGATTCATAAAAGAACTCCTCTGTTTGTGTTTGTCACGAGAAGCCCGCCTCACAAGAGGTGGACTTCACGGTGACAGCCACAATTCCTCATGGCCTACACCGCCCTATATTCGCCACTTCTTAACAAGCACGTTGCGTCTCTCCCTGATGTCCTGGGGAATTCCTGTGGATAACTGCCCTAAAGGCAGAGTATTCGAATTCGGATTAGAATTACTATTTAACTTAAGGTTAGTATTAAGATGCAATAGGCTGCCAAAGCCTATACCTAGAGCTTGATAGTCTATAGATAGCCTGTCCGTTAGCTCTTTTGGGGCGCGTTTGAGTTCCGAGACAATCCCCTGTTTGACCTTTGGGTTCAGCGTTTGATGCTTGATGAAATTGACAATTCCAATCCAACCACCCAACGCCACCACTTTCCCGTCCTCCACCAGCCGCTTGATCGTTCCCTCCACTTTTTCGACCGCGATTCCAGTGTCAAAAGCTACCCGTTTTAGGGGTAGCTCATAGACACCAGATATGTTGGTCAGTGGATTGGTGAGAAGGTAAAGGAAAACCAGTTTTTCCATTGGTTTGAGACTCGCGATATACGAGTCATCCCAAAACTTTGTGTTGACGATCCGTTGCTTTGCCACACTCTTGTGCCCGTCGCCTGATCGGTGTGCATGGCGCGTAAGCCACCCAGAGGAGATCACGTAGATGCATCCCCCAGCATGGGCGCGCCGGATTACACCGACCGGTTCCGAGCTGGTTAAAACTCGATCACCTTTTCCTTTGCCTCAAAAATCCTCGACCTAAGACAGGTCGGACAAATGCACGAATGTCGGAGCATCCGCAAGAGCCAACGCTCGATCAATGACCGGAAGCCACAATTGCGCCGCCTTACGGACTCCACTCCAATCGGCACATACTCCATTTCCCGTCGATCTAGCATGTGGAAACGTGATTAAGAAAAACTGATAAAATCGACCATCCCTGATTGTGCAGGGAAACATGCGGGCGACATAGCCCAACGAGACTCATCTGGCGTCTCTGGCCGAACCCGCATGTTCCCCCAAGCAAAAAAGCTATCCATTTCTGGATAGCTTTGTTCCTTTTTCATCAAGTAGGTCGCATAAGCCATATTGTGCGACACGACCATGTGGTTCTTGATCCCGCCGAATGGCGGGAGTGAATTGAGCTATCCATCCTATTTCCTTTTTGAATGACCTGGCTTACTTCAAAAGTATAGTACAAAGCGGAAAATAGTACAAGGGGGGTTACTCCTGTGGATAACTCATCGAGAGTTTGCCTACGCAGCGGAGTTGCTTTTCCGCATATTCCCGAAACTCTGGACGACTCAGTTTTGTGTAATGAGCAATGGTCGCAGGAGTGCTATGCCCTACCAGTTGCGCGATGATGGCATCGGGAACGCTGAGCCGCGCCAACCGGTGAATGAACGCATGGCGGAATGAGTGCGGGCAAAGTTTCGTTTGAATTCCGGCATGCACCAGCGTTTGCCTGAGCATCCGCTCCACGGAACGTCGGGAAATTACTCGATCTGCGAATCTCCCATCGGCGACGAAGAGCGCATCGCACTCCGCCGGGCCGTGATTGATTCGTTCCACCAGGTATTGTTGCAAGATTAAGTCCGTATCCGGATTCCAAAAGACACGCCGATCCCGAACCGTCTTTTCAGTTTTCACAACCGCCGAGCAATCCTGCTCGATGTCTTCGATTTCCAAGCTCAGGAGTTCGCCGATTCGTAACCCCGTGTCGTGAAGCAACATAAGGATCGCGAGGTTGCGCAGAGGTAATGGCTGACAACACTTCAGGTAGGCAACGAGGCGCTGATACTCGCCTTCCGTAATCGCCTCATGTGAATTTGAACGTGCTCGCGGAACACGCGCAAGATAGAGCGGAAAGCGCAATCGTCCCTGCTCGAAATAAAAGCGCAGGTAATTGTGAACGACGTTCAACGCAAACTGGATACCCTTTGGGGCATGACGCCCGCTGAGGCTTTCTGCAAAAGAGGCGTAATCCGTATGGCTCAGAGCTTCTGGAGGTTTGTTCACAAAAGCTTGAAAGCGTTCCACCCAAAGTCGGTAACACCGGGGCGCAGCCGATGTATACGACCGCTTCCACGACAGATATTCCTCCACAAGTTCATGGTTACTCGATGAAGTGAGGCGCTGTTCGCCAATGAAATGGCGATACGCAAAACTAACGTTGTTCATGATGCTGGATCATTAACTGATAACGAGAGCGGGTCTCGATCCACCGATATGCAACCCTCGATCGAGAGTTGTCTAATACCACCATAATGCCTCACATTTGTCAAAGTTCTCCCCGCCCTCACGTTGATGGTAACGTACCGTTCGTGTACGTCAAATTGCGGTTATCCACACCTCTGTTCACCCCTACAAACTAGCTATGTAGCGGCAAGTGCCGCCATAACGACAAAATACCCTTGAAATACAAGGGTAGAACGACTTCCCAGGTGTCGGCCTCACGGCCCGACTTTCCCCATTTTTCCTACGGCTATCGAGTGCCGTCCCTGCCTATCGGACAGGGCGCCACCAAAAATGGGGAAAGTCGGCCCGCAAGGCCGGGACCGACACCTGGGGAACTAGTGCAAGAACTACTTCCGCGCAACGCGCGGAACGACGGGTCACGCTCCCTCGCCTCCCACACCCTTTGACTTTGCTCCGGGTCTGCGTTCCTTGCCCTGAGAAAGCCAAAGCGTGTGGCTCCACCAAGCGCCACCATGAACTACTTTTGTGCGCCCTCTGCTATCGCAGACGGCGCGAAACGACTGATCAACGATTGGTCTCCACGCGTTCCGTTGCCACGGGGAGCTCTACAAAGAAGGTTACGCCTTTCTCCGGACTGTTGGACTTGTAATAGACAACTCCCCTGTGGGTTTCGATGACGGCCTTCACGAAGGCGAGTCCGAATCCGGAACTATCAGAATTGTATTTGGTCGAATCCGTTCCCCTGCCGCCGGGGGTAAATAATCTTGGCTTGTCCTCCTCCGGAATTCCGATCCCGGTATCCTTTACAGACAGAACGATTTTGTCGTTCCTCCGGGCCAGAACTAACGAAATCGTTCCGTGAGGGCTGTTGTATTTGATTGCGTTCGTAACGAGGTTTTTGACTGCTTCTTCGAGCTGGATCGGATCACCTACAGTCGTGTAATCGCCTTCTTCAACCCGCGATTCGAACGCCAATCCTGCCCGCACCGCGATTTCTTTCTGTCGCGCGATCAGATTCGCGCAGACCGCCTTCACATCCATCGGCTTCATGTTGTAGCGCAAGGTGCCATCTGCCGCGCTTGAGCCCACCAAGATGCCCTGCACGTAATCCAAGCCCGCGACGCTCCTTTCCAGTCCTTTAGCCAGGAGCGGCTTCGCCGACTCCGGCAATTCGCCGTAGTCAGCGGTCTGCAGAAGCTCAGCGAAAATGCTTCGTGTGGTTCCGAGATAGCCCTTGATCTGATGGTTCATGATGTGGATCAAGTTTTCCTGACCCCGATTGGCGATTTCCAAATTCCCTGCAAGTCTTTCGATTTGTTCTCGTTGCGCGTGTTCTGTCTCCTTTGCTTCAATCTCGCGCCGCACACTGCGGACGACGTAGAAGGAAGCAACGACGAACGCGACAAGGGTGACACCGGTCACGATCAGATCCAGCGGGCTTGTCGGATAGAAAAGCTGTGAGGCAATCAAGATGCTCGTGGCGAACATCAGGGCCTGGGTTGCGAATACCTTCAGATCGAACGTTTTGAATCGGACAATCATGTAGGTCAGGACTCCAAGGAAAACCGTCATTCCGAGCGAGCCGAGGAAACTGATCTCCTGTATCCGGGTAATTTGGCCAACCAGGTTCGAGCCGGTGAACAGAATCAGGAACGAGGTGATACCGATCCCAAACAAGACGACCTGCTTTCGAAACGGATCGGATTTTTCCAATGCCCGGAATCGATTCAGACAAAGGCCTACGATTCCGGCGATGGCGATCATCTCGCCGACGTACATGAAGTCCCAGAACCGGCCCGGCACGCCTTCGCAACTACCGAGGTCGTAATTGGCGATGTTCAACTTGGTTGGAAGGACGGCGAATACAACCGTCATCAATCCCAAAAATAACAGTTTGAACGCCGGAGGTATGTCGCGCTCCTGTTTGTCCGTGATGACGCAGGAGAAGTAAATCGAGAATATGAAAAGCGGTATTTCAAAGACCGGCGTGATCTGCCAGCCGAAATATAGTGCGCTATTGAACGAGGCGACCCAGAGAACTAGGATGTCCAGGACCCATAACGAGAAAAACAGCACGATCAGGAAAAACAATTTGCTGGCGAGTGATCGCTTGGCGTGCCGAATCACAACAAATCCAAGGAAGAGCGAAACCAAGATTGTTGGGATGTAAGTGTAGTATAAAAGCGGCGGACTGGTTGAAAAATCAAAGATGAGAAAGTGCGGGGTTTCGCCCGGACACAGAACTGGATGCATGCTTTGCATTTTAGCATGATTCCGAACACTCCGGCAAACGGCACCTACCCGAGATATCCCCAACTCATTAACTTGTCGGAGGTGTGATCCACGAAGCCTGATCCAATATCGTCCCGGAAAAACATTTTTGGAAAATATACGTGCTGAGCCAATTCTCCGATTCCAGATCTCGCCGCCTTCACCGTGCCGCCAAGGGCGGTGATGTAAAGAACGTATCCTTGCTCATCGGATACGTAGAAATGCTCACATGAACTTCCGGATTTCTTTGCCACGCCCTCAAAATGTATGTTCTCGAAATCCTTTCCATTTAGAACCGGGTCGAAGTGAATTTCGATTCCTTTTGGCGACATCTCCGGAAGTTTCTTTGCATACGGAAATGGCGGAGCAGCAACCAACACGACGATCCCGTAGCCACCCTTAACTTTTAGCTGATACTGGTCGCCGTCGGCAATTGCCTTGAGCAGCTCCCCCCATGGGGAAGCATGCAGCACCGTTTGAAGGTATACGATCGGTGATCCGAACCGGGGCGTCGCCTCCAGCGGGTAAGCGCCGGTTTCGTTGACGATGCAGTTGATGTCGATGTCGCCCCGATATTTGATTTCTTGCAGGTAGGGTTTCAATTTTCCAAGCGTCTCCTGGAAAAGCCGGTTGTTTTCATTGTCGTCATACCATGCGAGGGTTCCCATCTCGCTCGTCGCTGGCCCCATGTCGCCAGGGAAGAATTTCTTGTGCTCGACGTTCATCTCGATTGGCCCGATCCAGTCGCTCCCGTTGAAGTAACGGGCGCAGGCAATCTCAACCCCTTCAATTTTTTGCTGGAGGGTGATGTTGCCGAACTCGCTCCCCAAGTTTGCCCGGTAGTTCTCAAGCTGATTGATCACGTCTCTGCTGTCTGCGAAGTGTGCGACACAATTTAAGCTCTTGGAGGCATGGCCGTTTTGCTTGATCACCCAGGCCCCCTTGGCCTTTTTTATGAAGTCGATGGCGCTCGGAATATCTCGGAACGTCTTCATCGGCACGGTCTTGATGCCGTGCGCTGCGAATACCTCCTGGGCGAATTCCCGATCCGACTCGAGTTTGTCCGCAGCCGCAGAGCCGCCAAACACCGAATATCCCTCGGCTCGTAGCTGATCCTGGATCTTCCCGTAACCAATATCGTCGAACACAACGAGGCTGTCGGCTCCTTTTCCCACCCAGCTCAATTCCGCGTGCCAATCATCGGTCTTCTCGACCATGTTTTCGAAATTCCCTTTTCTGTCGGGATCGTCGATGAACAATTTCACGTCGTGCCCCTCTTGCTTCATCACGTAGGCAAGATTCGCCGCCATCATGTTGCTGGATGAAATGAAGAGGACTTTCATGGTATAATCCTGTCCATGAAAAAGGCTGTTAACATTTTGCTGGTCCTTACCATCGTTTGTGGAGTCGTTTCCATTTCGGTGACGTTCTACAAGACCGTTATTAAAGGCGATTACGGCATCGTGAATTTAAGCGCGATGGCTGAGTAGCACCTATTGGGTTGCGTTATACTTGACGCCCCGCTCGATGTAATTCATCTCGACCTCGTTGCACCCGAAGTAGTTCGTCACAAAGTCGGTGATGTTCTTTGTCGAGAATTCTCGGCAGGAATACACGTCGATGGAAATGAAGTTTTTTGACGTGAGCGTATGGATTTGAATCCCGCTCTCGATGAGTGGCACCCAGCCGCTCAGCCCCGCTTTCTCCGGATACCTAAATTCGTCGCTCTTGAAAATGAACGGGGGCGATTGCTTGGTCATGTTCAACTGAACCACCAGGTCTTCAAGGAACCCGTAGCAAAGACCGAGATCGTCGCAGGCCCCCTCCTTACAGTTGTAAAGATCGAGCGTCATCAGATATCCAAAAGGTTCTGGCTTTAACATGTCGGTAAAAGTCGATTCATTCGTTCAGAGTCGCGGTCCTCTCAGGAAGTAGGTCCCAATCATCAGCAGGCTGATTCCCAGGAACTTCTGCAGCATGTCTTGTCGAGCGAGCGACTCCTTGCTCAGCCCCGGTAGAAAGTGGGAGAGGAGCACGCCGAGCGCAAAGACGAAGAGGGGCTGAAAGGAATTAACGAGGAACACCAGGACGACCGGCGCAAGGAGCAGGGCGTAAGCCGTTGCGCCTTCGGCTACAATGAAAAGCGTTTCGCTGAGCGAATTGAGGCCAAGCACCGCAAGTTTGTTTTCCCGGATCATCGCCAGGAATTGATTCCGGTAAGAAGGAGCGAACGCCAAGAACCCAAGACCGAGGATAATTTTCCCGACCATTCCCCAAAAGGTCGAAGGCCAAAAGCCCTCGTTCACCGCGATGAGTTTAAACACAACCCCATTGAGCGCGTAGAGCAGCGACGCTCCGAGCATCAGCCGCACCACTTCTTTTTTGAACCGCAACTTCCCCAGCCTGATCTGAAAGGAAAGCACCAGTGCGCCCAGAAGGATGAACACGGAGGCTGTGCCTTGCGCGTAGGTGATGGTCTCCCCAAGGACGAAATAGCCGAGGATGAACCCGAAAATGGGGATCGTCTGGTAAAACGGCACCACGAAGGAGGCTTCGTCACGGTGCAGTGCGTAAAAATACAAGAGAATCGCGACAACCAGCAGCATTCCGTTCGCAGCCAAGGCGATTCCTTGGAGGAATGTGACGTTGAATACCGCAGGATGGACCACGAGGATGGCCGGCAGAGTCACAACGCTGAAAATGGACGAGAAAATAATCAGCGCCCCGACTTCCCCTCCTTTCAAATACCTCGATATGAGGAACTTATCCGTGTGGTTTGCGACGGCGTAAAGGATCGGTCCGACGAGTGCGACAACAAACCATGTCATATTCCAACGCGCTGTGCTCCGTTCCGAGTTGAGAAAATCCTGGGCGGTATTGGCGCATTGGCTTTCGCGCGTAAACCAAGGAAAATCTGTCGAATCAACATGGGCAAACCCTCACTATAGTTAGATTCCTTGTCAATCCTTTTCCCCCGTAAATTGAATGAGTGCTCAAGGATTCCACAGTCCAGGCGTTCTGCGCCGCCGTCACTCAGGCTCTCAAAGATGAGCGACTGCGGAAGAATCTTTCCATGAGCGCGGTAGCCGAGCGTGCCGGACTTTCCCAGCAGATGGTCAGCTACGTGGAACGAGGAATTCGCAAACCAACGCTCGACACCATCTTTCGCATGAGCCTCGCTCTGGAAGTCGATCTTGGGCGGATCATCAAGTCCGTGTCCAAAAAAACAAAACCCTGACAGTAAGCCGCTGCTTTGCTTTGTCCATTGACCACGGCTAAATTTCCGCGATAAGGGAGCCATGAAGAAGCGAGTTTCCGATGTGGATCTGATGATGGAGATTTTGAAGGACGCAGCCGCTCGCTCTGATGATCCAGAACCAAAGGTGCGAGAGTTTTCCGAAAAGCGCGAACTCGCACTGGTTTACGACTTCATTGAAGCAAAGCATATTCGAGGTGAAGTGTTGCCCAGTCTCAGCGGACCACCTCGTGGCGCAGCTATGTGGGGGATCACCTTGTCGGGACGCGAGTATCTCCAAAAGCTTTCCGTGGAACGAGAAGCTCAACGATTGCCGGCTAAATTCGCAAAACTCCTTTGGGTTGTTTCAGGTTGGGCCTTTGGCATTCTTACGGCGGCCATAAGCGCCCTCATAGCTTTAGTGCTCAAGCACTATTATTCGCAGTGAATAATGAGCATCCGCTGTTGCTGTCGTTTTCTGAGGTATAATTAGGGGTGGGCGTGTCACCGAAGGTCACGCCTTCGGGTTTCGCAGACGGTCTCCATTGCCTTCCCGGCTCGATTAAACAAAGCGTATGCCGGTAGTTTTTCCGTGCGAACAAGGGCTGCACGAGTTTTCGGAATGGAGGCTGTCTTCGAGATATGCCAAATCAAAGACACATTTCCCTCGGCTTCCGCCAAGGGTGGGGCGGTGTCGAATCGCCCTTTCAGATTTCACAGGCCGCTTTGCAGCGGCATCTTTATGTTGTCGGAAAAACCGGCACCGGCAAAACGACTCTCCTCAAGAACCTGTTCCTGGAATTGGCACGCTCCGGGCACGGTGTTGCTTTGCTCGATCCCCACGGCGATTTGGCCGATTCTCTCCTCGACCTGCTTCCCCGCCGTGATGCAGCGCGGGTGATCTATTTCAACCCTTCAGATCTTTCCCATCCCCTCGCATGGAACATCGTGGCCGATGTCCCGTCCGACGAAAGACCGACAGTTGCCGCCGGGGTCGTCTCGGCATTCAAGAACGTGTGGGTCGATTCCTGGGGACCGCGCCTCGAATACATTCTCTACAACGCGATCCGGGCGCTTCTGGACGCCGAGCACACGACCCTTCTCGGGCTTTCCAAGATGCTCACGAACGATGCGTATCGAGCGTGGGTGGTTCGCCAGATCGAAGATCCGTTTGTGAAGGCGTTCTGGACGGAGGAGTTCGAGGGATACGACCAACGGTTTCGCCAGGAAGCTATCGCACCCATCCAGAACAAGATTGGCGCACTCGTGACGAATCCCGTGCTACGAAACATGGTCGGCCAGGTGAAACGCAAGCTGGACATTCCGTTCATCATGAACAGCGGGCGCATTTTCATCGCCAATCTTTCGAAGGGTGCCATCGGAGATATTCCATCGAATCTCATTGGCTCGCTCCTTGTCTCCGAATTTCAACGCGCCGCCATGACTCGCTCCGCCATGCCGGAATCCGACCGCCGGGATTTCAGCCTAATCATCGACGAATTTCAGAACTTCACCACCGGTGCCTTCGCGTCCATTCTCTCGGAAGCCCGCAAGTTCCGGCTCTCCCTGGTTCTGTCTCACCAGTTTACGAGTCAGCTCCAGCCCGCCGTACGTGACGCGGTGTTCGGCAACGTGGGCACGTCCATCGCTTTTCACATCGGATTCTCCGATGCAGAACTGTTGGCCAAGGAATATGCAGGCGCTTTTGCGCCGAGCCATTTTGTTGACCTTGAGCGGTTCCACATTTTGGTAAAGCCATGTGCGATTGACGGGCCGGAACAACCCTTTCGCGGAAAAACGCTCGCATGCGATGCTCCCATCACCGGCAGCAAAAACGCAATCCTGCGTAGCTCGCGAAAGCGTTACGCCAACGACCGCGCCACCGTTGAAGAGAAACTCCGTAGATGGATGGAGAGATGGGGATAGCTTAAGCTCAAGCTCAACAGCTCAACGTCCAAGGAACTATTTTCTTGCAATTGATGACCATTCCGATCATGCCATATTTATGGCATTACTTACGAAATCATATCTTCGGCAAAAGGTTCAGAAAAAGACGCAAGCTGAGTTTGGCTCGATTAACGAGAGCGCGATGCGGAATTTCTCGGGGGAATCTCTCGCGAACGAGAAGAAGGCAGCATCCGTAACGCGAACATACGACATCTTTCTTTGCCATGCCTCTGAAGACGCGATTCTCATCAAGGCTCTACGCGATGAACTCGTGGAACATGGGCATTCTGTTTATGTGGATTGGATTGAAGACACACAGTTAGATCGGCGTCATGTATCGAAAGAGACGGCCGCAACCCTTCGTAAGCGAATGGGGCAGTGTCGCTGCTTGTTGTTTGCGACATCGGACGCCGCAAGAAAGTCTGACTGGACCCCATGGGAACTTGGGTATATGGATGCCCACACCTGCTCTCGGGTCGCCATCGTTCCGATCGTTCCTGATGAACAAAAGGACGTGGAATTTAAAGGGCAAGAATATCTTGGATTGTATCCTTATCTTGATTTGACTGGAACGACTCTTTTTATACACACCTCAACAAGCCATTTTGTAGGTTTCAATCATTGGATTCAGGGATCTAATCCAGGATTCAGCTAGTCCTTTGGCAATAGCGCGCGAAACAACTGGCGGTATCTGCGTTCCGTAGTCAAATCTGAAATAAAGCGTTCGTTCCACGGATAACCTTCATCTGCTAGGACTTTCTTGGCTGCGCCGCCCGTAGAACCCACAGCGATTATTGGAGCTTTCGGATGATGATGCTTGAATAGCTCCACTTCCTCAAAGATTCCCTCCATTCCTCCAATGATTACCGCCGCGCTGAAATCCCACTTGGTAATCATTTCGAGACGCATCTCAGTAAGGCTTCTGAGGAGATCGGAATCAGTTCCCGTAACGGCCTTTGTCCAATGCAAGTTCTCAAACTTTCGCGCCACGAGGGGGATCATTTTCTCGAAATGCTGCGACTGATAAATATGAACGTTTTCAACCGCACCTAGGCTACGCGCGGCGTGCTCTACTAACGGCGAAATAGCCGGATGTCCGCCGAAAACTAATTTACGCTCACGAACGACTGTGGCGACTAAGGCCAACACTGCTTCACGTATGGCAACTGTGTCGAAATCTGAAACGAACGGCTCACGCGTCGGCACACTAGCTGAAAGAAAAATTGGCTTTTTCATATTATCCCTCTAATGCAGGTACCAAAATCGTCGATGGGATGCACTCCAATTTGAATTTTCCCATTGAGCCACCGAAGGTGTTCATTCCATTCTTCGTCCACACCTAGGCCATTAAAGACGACAAATTTCGGGAAAGCTGGCTTTGCAGTATCGTGTTCAAATAATGAAAATGCATCGGGAACACCCACGAACGGAATAATCTCCGCAATTTTGTCTGTCCCTTTCCGCAATTCAACATTTTGCCTTGGCTGGACTGCAATAGTTCCACCAGTTCCTTTCAAAAGATCTTGCAATTCGTCCATGATTCGGATTCGACGTGTGTTAAGCGAGCGAATCCGTTCGCTCTCAAATATCGCCATCACCGATTGAATGATTCCCCTTTCCAGTTCTCCTTTTGGGCTAAAATCACCCCCAACAAAATCCTTGCCCCCTAGGGCGACTGGTTCGCAGAACTCGGTTCCCGTTGTTCGGCTATGCCCCGGCCATATTAGTTGCACGACGCCCATTCCTAAGTCGTGTGCGCGGTTCAATTCTTGATGAACCCATGTGGAATCCAGCGCTGTTGGCGTATCCAGCAACACCATTAAATCTACGTCGGCCATTCGGCCCCATAGAGATTTTTGAAAATCTGCTCCAGCCTGAACGGAAGCGGTATCCAAGAATACGCAGAAACCGCGCTCATTGAGTTCATGAAATAATTGGTGCGCGACTCCTGAGCTTTCGCTCCTTTTGTAGGAGATAAATACTTGCCGAACTCTTCTCGAAAGGCGGAATGCCTTCATAACATCCGAAGCAACCCGCACCGCATCCCAAACCTCCCCGTTGATTGGAACGAGTTCTTCTGGAACAATGTGAGAATAATTATCGAGGGTCTCCATGACCGGAAAGACGGCGAATCCACGGCCTCGAAATTCGCGCAGCATTTCCACCTCTTCTTTCGGCGCAGTGTTCCCTCCGAACCATAATGCAACTGGATAGCTCGTCCAATCAGGTGTATACTCCGCACCAACCAACAATTCGGCGTCCGTCCCAAAATCGAGACCGATGCTGGTAAACAGCCGATGCACTTCTGTTTGAAGTTCGGACTGTCGGAGTGCCTTTTCTGGGCCAAGTAAAACGAGTTGGTAACGCTTCGGTTTCATTTTTATTCCCCGATCCAAGTGTCAAATTTGTCGTAACCGTGATCATTGACCCAGTCGTAAACCTTAGCTCGACTATCGAGGCGGAAAAACTTACCACGCGCATTTTCTGACCTCGGCTCATCGAATTTCCACGCCTCCAGATCGCAGTAGATAACCCATTTGCTGCCATCCCATTCATATAGTTCGATTTGCTTGCCGTCTTGAGAAAATCTGTAGCCCAAGTATTCAAAGGGATTGGGACCAGCAGCTTTCGTGGTTTGATCCTTATTGGCAACATTGTTGATGTGGATACCGAGAAGCAAGTTGCCTTTCTGAAGGCTCTTCATGATCTCGTAACGAACCCACCGACGAGCATAGGTCTCGCTGCCGATAAGGACGGTCGTAACAGTCGTACGATCAATGCCGTCATTGATCATTTTTTTGATGGGGAGATCGCCTTTCTTTTTTGTTTCTTCCCAGAGAGAAGCATCGAAATACTCGGCCTCTCCTTTTTTTACCACCCGATGGTTTCTCACGACATTGGCCCGAAATTCGGCGACATCCTTGTAGTGGAAGCTGAAAAAGACTCTTTTTGCCATATTTAGCGGGAATTATACCAAGTGATATTTTAGAGTCAAGTGGGCTGCCTGGGTTTCCGACTTGCGACACAGTGGCGAAAACAAATCGGAAAACAGGAAAATGGTATAATTGCGAAATGCGAGAAAACGTAGCCCGGAGGCCACGTTTTAAGCGCGTCACCATTTCAGAGCCAATTCGCCTGACCGACCGGGACAAGGCGGTCCTTTCGGCTGTCCGAAAACATCGCATCCTTACCACTGGCCTGATTCTCTCCCTTGTGCCAGGGAGCAAACAAAACATCGTCCGCCGATTGCAGCGCCTCTATCACGCGGGCTTTCTTGACCGCCCGAGGGCACAACTGGCGCTCCGTTACAATGGGGAGCTTTTCGAGTTCGCCTATGCTCCAACTCGGAAGGGGGCCGCATTGGCAGCATCCTGTGAGGCAGGAACATCTTCGCAAAAGGAATACAAGTCCGTCTCAGCCCTTTCCATCGCGCACACGCTCGCCGTAGCCGAGGCGCTGATCTCAATTGAGACGGCTTGCAAGTTTTCTGGAATTAGATTTTTCGATGAGGAGGGAATCCTTGATTCAGCCAGCGGCAAAAAATCATCGAAGCGCCTGCAATGGCGAGTCACGATAAAATCCGGGAATGACTCCGAGGAAGTCGGCATTATCCCCGATGCTGTGTTTGCCATGGAACGAAAAGGGGATTCCGGTGCTCCCCGCCGGTTCTATTACTTCCTTGAAGTGGATCGCGGAACCATGCCACTCACCCGCAAGAGTCTTGCGCAGTCTTCCATTCACCGCAAAACCCTCGCCTACTCGCGCAGCTTCAAAAGCGGAGTCCTGAACAGGCGATTCGACATCCCGGGATTCAAGGTGCTTTTCGTGGTTCGTTCCAAAGATCGATTGGAACGAATGAGGGAGGTTTGCCGAACCGTTCAAAGGGGCGGTTCTTCCCTCTTCCTCTTCGTTACCTCCGATGATCTGCGCCACGGAGACCCACTTAAGTTCTTGAATATGATATAATTACCATGATCCGTTGCACAGCTCTGTGCAGCACACACTCAAAATCCTTAACTAGAAAAGGAGTTAGTTCTTTATGCCCCAATCCAAAACAGAATGGGTTGATTTTAAGGCCATCAAATCTCAGGTGACCATTGAACAAGTTCTCCACCGATACGGTTTCCTTCCCAAGCTCACTCGCAGCGGGAATGGAGATCGTCTCAGTGGGGCGTGCCCGATCCACGGCGGCTCAAACGTGACGCATTTTCGCGTCAGCGTGTCGAAGAATTGCTGGAACTGCTTTGGCCAGTGCCAATGCGGAGGCAATGTCATCGACTTCGTGGCGAAAAAAGAAAACGTCTCGTTTCGCGACGCGGCGCTTCTTATCAAGCGGTGGTTCACTGATGAAGTCGAAACTCCGGCAGCACGACTTGTAGCCGCAGAAACTCAAACGGTCGCTCTTCCAGAACGAACGAGGTACTCGCCACCGCCCACAGTCGATGAAGTTCCCAAGGAGAATGCAGAAACCGGGGTGAATGGCGAAAACAAACCACTTCGTTTCGATCTTTCGAAGCTCGACCCAACGCACTCGTACCTACGAGAGCGTGGTCTCACGGCTTCAACCATCGAGACATTCGGCATGGGTTACTGCGGAAAAGGGCTCCTGCGCGGATACATCGCCATTCCCATTCACAATGCAGACGGCGAACTGGTGGCTTACGCAGGGCGCTGGCCCGGAACACCACCCGAGGGTTCTGGAAAATACAAGCTGCCTCAAGGCTTCAGGAAGAGTTTAGAGCTTTTTAACCAGCACCGAGTTGCCGCCTGCGATAGCGAGGCGCCTGTCGTTGTCGTCGAAGGCTATTTCGATGCGCTAAAGCTCCACCAATCCGGATACGAGCGAGTTGTCGCGATCATGGGGGCGAGCCTTTCGGAAGAACAGGAAGCCGCGTTATGTCGGCTGTGCGAGTCGGACGGGCGCGTGGTTCTCTTTTTGGATAACGACGAATCTGGGCGAAAAGGCCAGGCAGATGCGCTTGTGCGTCTCGCCAGGCACCTCTACGTCCACGCCGTCAACCTTGGGAGTCGAGAAGTTCAGCCGGAACATTTGTCTCCAGACGAACTCCGAGCAGTGCTTCCATTCGCCGAAGGGAGGCTCGCATGAGCATCCGTCCAGACCCAAAAGACAGGGTGCCAAAGTTTGCCCCTGGGCAAATCATGGCAACCCGGAACGCCATCCGTTCCATTCCTGCCGGCGAAATCCTGAAAGCCCTAAACCGTCACATTATCGGCGACTGGGGTGATCTCTGCGAAGAGGACTGGCAAGCCAACGAAACCGCCCTTGCATCAGGCGGACGCCTTTCTCGGTTTACCAGACCGCGAGCAGCGTCAAATTCTACGTAATCACCGAGTGGGACAGATCGGTCACAACCGTTTTGATCCCCGAGGATTACTAAAAATCGACACCCTTTCCATTAGGACGGGGTGTTATTCTGTCACGATAGAATCATGCTCCTAAAAGCCATCACATATATTTTGAGTATTGACCAGTCAGAATATATCTCCTAGACTTCTTCGAACCGTATGAACCGCCTCAAAACATTCAACAAGATTTTGCGCGAAATTGAAATGGGCGTCGGTCGGTTTCAAATTGATGAAAAAGTTGCTCAACTACGCGAAATAATAAATAAACATTCAATTCGGCATTCTGACGCAGAATCAAAGCTGCTGGAAATATTTCTAGATTCCCAATTCGGATGTGTTCGCATCCCAGCAACAATTCAAAGATTAAGAGAGTGCCTAAACGAGACGTTGCCTAGCGAGCTACGGGTTGAGGCATTATACATGCTTGCTCGTTCAACATTTAATGTTGAACCATTTGAGGTTAATTGCCAATACCGATCTGAAGCCTTGGACATCGCGCGAAAGAATTCTTGGACTGATTTGGAATTTGTGATTCTTGAGAACTGGATGTTTGCACTCCTTGACCAGAATCTTATTGAACGGGCAATTGAACTTAAGCGGATATTGGATCAACTACAACCCAACCTTTCAATCAAAGCGTTGACTGCGCCTAGACTCGATCGTTCGATTAGCAGATATTTAGCTCATCAAGCTCAGCTATTTCTGATACAAGCAAGAGGATTGTCTGACAGGAATGAAATTGAGGATTCTGTAAACAAAGCGATACTATTATTCGAGAAAGCCATAAATCGTGAAAAGAAAAATGACCACCGAAGAGTCAATTCACAAATCGAGATGGCTGAGCACATGATTAAAAGTTTCAACATGATCGAACTGCCGCCGCTCGATAAAGCTGCTTCGGTCCTAACCGAAGCGGGGCACTCTCTCGATGCACATGCCTGCGATCTCTGCCGTGGTTATTACTATGAAGTTCATGCGCGTTACTATTTTACACGCGGCAATCAAGTGGCTCCTCATCAACCTAAGGACGCGCTTCGATACTGGGAGGAGGGCCTAAGTGATTGCGAGAAAAGTATTGAGTATTTTGAACGCGCTGGACATACTGAAGTCAGAGTCCCCAAGGAAATTAAAAGCCAACTAGAAACTAAAATTTCTATGCATAAACTGCCAAAGAAAATTTTTCTGAGCCATAGTGGATCGGACAAGGAACTTGTGCGAGAATTCAAAAAGACGCTTGAACTTCTTAATTTTGAGCCGTGGCTGTATGACGATGAAGTAACGGCTGGATCGCCAGTGGAACGAGCTCTGCTAACTGGATTTCAGAATTCTTGCGCTGCAGTATTTTTTGTTACGCCAAGTTTTATTGATGAAGATTATATTCAAACTGAGGTTGATTATGCCATTTTTGAAAAAAGACAAAAAGGCATGAGTTTTTCGATTATAACATTAGTCATTTCTGATGGTTCCGGTGATTTCGGAGAAGTCCCGAAAATTTTAAAACCTTATGTATGGAAGCAGCCAAAAACACATCTGGAAGCTCTGCGAGAGTTAATTCGCGCTCTTCCTTTGGAAGTTGCTTTTCCTAATTGGAAATGTTAATATTGTTTTAGAAGCAATGATGCCCCGCAATTTTTGATGGCGGGATAAGCACTTACTTGTTGCGACAAGTTGTCGCTATGCAAGCGAGGCTTTAACCGCCATTAAAAATATGTACAGAAATATTTATATACCTCCCGTTTATGCGGCGAGGTTTCCTATAGGAAGTGTGATGGTAAGCAGCAAAGCAATATTGAAGGTTCAGGAAGCCGAGCTTATTATCGCCGTTCAACGCCATCAGTCCGGGGATTGGGGGGATGTCAGCTTAGGAGATCAAGAGATGAACGAACGCGCCCTGCAACTAGGGAGCCAATTTTTATTGTCTGTTTACCGCACAGCCGACGAAATCAAGTTCTGGATCATAACAGAACTACAAAATCATACGACCAAGGTATTGTTGCCGTGTGAATACTACGCCGCTCCTTTTCGATAAGGGAGCGGTTTTATTTTGGTGATTAAATGGCAGAACTAAAACAAATCACCTTGTCGCATTGATCGAATCGTCCAGCGCATCGAATGCCGGAGTGACACTCTCGGCAACGACTGCATGCGTGAGCCCATCGAGATCGTGCGCTTCCGCCATGTGAAGGGAGTGCCCGTTGCGATCAGAAAAGCTCCGGTGCTGCCACGACCAGCCCTCTTCGGCTAGCCGCTCGGCAACTTCCTGCCATGAGTGTTGCTCTGGTTTCATGCTTGAAAATTATCACAGGATCGTGCGGAGGAAAATAGATTTGCAAACGGCAGAAGATTTTTATTTCATCCGCAGTAATCAGCAAGGAGCACTTTACAATGCCTATTTCGCCACCCGAACTTGAGTTTGCTCGACGCAGAGCCGGAGTAATCGGTGCGCTCGTCTCATCGGGAGCGTTACTGGTTTCATATCTGTCGCTCGTTCCCGCAGGTTTCCTTTCACCCTCTCTCCGCACACTTTCTTTGGTGTGCGGTTTTTCTTTTTCAGGAGGATTCTTCGCTGCGCTCTTTCTCAACTGGCGCACCATACCGGCAAGAAGCGGTGTGCGCTTTGGACTCGCTTGCGGCTTGCGCGCCGGAACTGTGGGAAGTTTGGTCGCGGCTGCGTGCATTCTGCTTGGAGGCGCATCGGCTTTAGTTGGTAGAGGCGTTTCTTCCACGCCGAACTTCATTCCTCTCCTTTGCGCATGCATGTCGATTGTGCCGGGGGTTGCTTTCGGTCTCATTGGAGGACTGGCTGCGGTCTTGCTTCGCTCTCCCGCTTCGTTTGCGCGTGACGCGTCGGCTGGTCTTGACCACCCCGTCGAACGAAAGACCGTCACGGCTCGTCTGCCGGGAATACTGCTTGGTCTTCTGATGCTCCTTGCGGTTCTCTCGCCCTTCTTCCCTATTTGGTTCCGACCACCGCCTACCCCCGTGACCACCGTTGCGGTCGCGCCCCTGAGAATTTCGGCCACTCCTTCGCCCGCGCCAACCCCTCCGCCGTTTCGCTATGAGAAGCCCGAAGGTCTGGCGGAAGCGGATGTATCTCGCTTCAACGTCATCGCAGTCAAGGGCGCCAGTGATCGAATTCCTTCGACTCCAATCTCCCTCGCCCCCGACGGAAGGCAACTCGCCTACTGTGTGGGAGACTCGTCAAAGCCGAGTGTCACGGTTGTTGATCTTACGGAATTTTCGTCTGTCTTCACCGCAACCCTTCCGGAACCGGTCGAACATTTGGCGTGGTCGCCGGATTCAAAGCGAATTCTCTGCGTCGGTGCCGGCGTCCGTCCTGCGTTGATCGTGCTTGATGTCCCATCTCGGCGCGCCATTCCGCTTCCCGTTGGTAAAATGGCTTCGTATTATTGGCCAAAGGGCGACCTCTTTTGGTGGGCGACGGACGAAGTTTTGGTTAAGGATTCCGGGGAACCACGGATGTTTTCCCTCGATTCCTTGCGTGTCGTGCCAATCGCTGAATCCGCCAAGTGGAAGGGTTTGGGTGTTGAAGGCCAGAAGCGCTTCACCGACACACCCCTCTACATGCTGCCAATTACCCCACATTGGAGGATGACCATTCGTCCCCGCGCCCTGAATTATTCTCTGATCAATAACAACACTGCTTGCTCCGTTTATTCCCAGGTGGCGGTCGCTCTTGATTCGCGCGAAAGTGCCTACGTTCGGTTCTTTCCAGAAATCGGCATTGTGCAAAATGACGTTCTGATTTCCGCCGAGGACGGGAGCATTTTTGTGAGAGCGCGCGGCGAGCATGTGGACGTGTTCTATTTCGGGTTGCGCGATGTTCCCGCGAGAACCTTCAAATTTACGTCATCGACAGAGGTCGAAAAGGCAGGCGCGTTTGAAAAACTGAACGAGATTTTGGCTGCACATGACCTGCGGGGGTTTGTGTGTCCACCGGTCATCAACCCGCTCAATGACAAGGTGGTCGATGCCGACCGCAGTCAAGTTCATGCCCTCATGCGGTTTGATTCATGGAAAGGCAAGGAGGCCAGCGGCTGGATTGTCCAGGACTGGCAATCCATCTCGCCGTCCGATCTCGTGGTTGATCCAAACATTTTCATGAATGGCGGATTCAATTTGATGGGCGACGGCTGGATGCAAATCTCAGCCTTGCTCCCACCGGACGCGCCCATTCTTAAAGACGTGCAAAGCGAGGCGTCCAGTTTTGATTTTAATGTTGAACTCAACAACAAAACCGGAGCCGTCGTGTTCGTGGGGTTGAATCCGATCAAACAGAAAAGTGCTCCTCCTGCCCCGAATACCGCGAGCCTTGGGCCAGTAAGTACGCCTGTTCCGGCGAAAGTTCCTTCCGAAAAGGAAATCGCAAGGGCCAATCAGATCCGAACATTCATTCGCGAGCACCACAGGAAGAGGACAAAGCATGATATAGGCGGGGTTGTCGTCGATTACGCCGACCGCGTGGAATATTTCGGTAAGAACATCACGAGGCAGGATTTCAACATGCAGGAACTCCGGCTTCAGAATGATGCCATCGAAACTACCGACACGATTTTGGGCGAGATCAGCGTCAATGAAGTGTCCCCAGGAAAGTTCAACGCTGTCTACACCATCAGTTATCGCCTCAATACTCTTCACGGAGGTTTAGTGACCGGCATTTGCGAGATGCACGTTGTAGTCCAGATGTCTCCAAACGGCCCGCTGATCGTGAAGCAATTCGGTAACGACAAGAAAGGATAGCGACCTATGTTTGGCCTCTGGAAACGCAAGAAGCCCGAAGTGTTCACGCACTGGTATGCGCTCGTGCCCAATTTCGAATCCTCCACTGCGGACTTTTATGCGGCAGTCGAGAAGGAACTCGCGGATGCCAAAGTCCCAGGGCTCGCGATCAGTCGGGAGGAGTTTGCAGAAGGCGGATTGCTTTCCTTTAAGCGCGAATACCTGCGGATGCGCCGCGAGCGGCTTGTCTTTGATATTTGCTCCTCTCCGTTCGGAACGGGATGGTTTTTCAGTTGGCGTTTCGCGGAAATCCCATTCGTGCTCCGGTTTTGGGAAGTATTTGTGCTGTTGTCGTTTCTTGCCGGAATCGTCCTCCTTTACGTCTATGTCTTTGGTCCCGTAATCGGCGGGATTGTTTTTGGTGTGACGGCTCTCGCGCTTCTTGTGTTTCTTAACAACGCACTCGCACTTGGTCTTCATGATCTTGATGCGGTGCTTTTGCGCATTCCCGTGCTGGGTGCGTGTTACGAGGCGTTTCTGCGGAAAGAGAGCTACTACCGCGAAGACACCCGGCTCATGTATTGCGATCTCGTTGAGCGGATCGTAAAGGCCAGGGTCGAGGAAGTCACGGCAGCCAAGGGCGTGAAGCTCGTCGATTTCAAAAATGACCCAAGAAAGGCACAGGAGATGGTTGCCACCTTTCTGAAACAGATTCGGAAGTGAACGCATGGGGCAGATCGACGAGTTGCTGACGGACCAATTTTTCCGCTGGGAAATGCGGGGTCGTGGCGGTTTGCCCTTCGATGTGCCAGTATCGCCCGAGCCGCCGTTCTATCGTTTTCCCGGGCATACTCTTCCCCGGAGGAACCGTACCGACGAGGGCCGCAGGGAAACATTTGGAAGCCGATTCCTTTCGTTCCTCAGCGGGAACGCGGAAGGACCGCCCGCCGCAGACGAGGAAGAAGAGGAGCCGGGCGAACCGGAGCCTTTCGAGCGCAGTGCGGTTGTCGAAGTGATGTTGTCGCTTCCCAAGCGCGGGAAGTTTGCCGCTTCGGACATGCAGGCATGCATGATCGCCTTGGGCGCGTGTCGCCACCCGCTGGCGTTTGAACTTTTAGCGGATCATTCCCGGATCGTCATCCAGTTTGCGTGCAGCCCGGAAGACGCCGCCACGGTTGCCCGGCAGGTTGCCTCCCACTTCCCTGGCGTTGAATGCGTAGAGAAGAGCGACGTTTTACTCTCCGCATGGCAAGAGTCGGAACCGCACAGCGCCGTGGTTGAGTTCGGGCTTGAGCGGGAGTTCATGCTTCCCCTTGGTATGCCAAAGCATGACGTGTTCGCTGGACTTATCGGAGTTGCCGCCAATCTCTGGGAAAGTGAGCTCGCCCTCTATCAGGTCATCTTCGAGCCGGTGCGCCATCCGTGGAGCGAAAGCGTGCTTAACGCCGTGACCGATGGAGCGGGCGGGCCATTTTTTGTCAACCGGCCCGATCTCGTGGGGCACGCTCGCACGAAAATCTCTCATCCTCTTTACGCGGCAATCGTTCGAATGGTTGCGTGCTCAGAAAGCGACGAGCGCGCATGGGACATCGTTGCAGAAATGGCGTCGCCCTTTCAGGCGTTCTCTCGACCGGACAGCAACGCACTTCGCTTGCTCGGCAACGAAGATTATCCACCCCGCGAGCACGAAGAAGACATTATCCTGCGCCAGACGCGCCGAACCGGGATGCTGCTCAATGCGGAAGAACTCGCCGGCTTCGTCCACTTGCCTTCCCCCGACATCCATCCTGCGAAACTCGGGATGCAATCTGGCAGAACGAAGAGTGTGCCGAAGGAACTCACGAGCAGCCAGGGCGTCTTGCTCGGATGGAACATCCACGCTGGAAGAGAGACGCCGGTCTATCTCTCGCACCGCGAGCGAGTCCGGCACATGCACATTGTGGGCGCGTCCGGAACCGGGAAATCGACACTTCTCTACAATCTGATTCGCGAGGACATCGAGCGAGGCGAGGGGCTTGCCGTCCTCGATCCGCATGGCGATTTGATTGAGCGCATCTTGTCCGTCATTCCGAAAGAGCGCATTGGCGATGTCGTTCTCCTCGATCCCTCGGATGAAGAGTTTTCTGTCGGATTCAACATCCTCTCGGCACATTCCGACCTTGAGAAAACCGTTCTCGCGTCCGACCTCATCTCTGTTTTTGAACGTCTAAGCACGAGTTGGGGCGATCAAATGAGTGCTGTTCTTCGAAACGCGATTCTCGCCTTTCTTGAAAGCGAGCAGGGCGGAACGCTTGCCGATCTCCGGCGGTTTTTTATCGACCCGGCCTTCCGTGCGAGCTTCCTTGACAGCGTTTCCGATCCCGAGGTCGTTTATTACTGGCGCAAGGCGTTCCCTCAATTGACCGGGAATAAATCGATCGGCCCGGTGGTCACCCGGCTCGATAGCTTTCTCGCACCGAAGCCGATCCGCTTCATGGTCTCACAGCGCGAGAACAAGCTCGATTTTTCCCGGATCATGGACGAGCGGAAAATCTTTCTTGCGAAGCTGCCCCAAGGGGAAATCGGCCGGGAGAACTCCTATCTGCTCGGTTCCCTTCTTGTCGCAAAGTTCCAGCAAGCCGCCATGTCTCGACAACGGCTTCGGGAAGAAGATCGAAATTTCTTCTCACTTTACCTCGACGAATTTCACCATTTCATCACGCCATCCCTTGGCGAGATGCTCTCTGGGGCGCGCAAGTATCGCGTAGCTCTCGTGCTTGCCCACCAGGAGTTGCGGCAACTTCAACGCGATGCAGAAGTTGCCAGTGCAACGCTTTCGAATCCCTACACACGAGTGGTGTTCCGCGTCGGTGACGCCGATGCTCGGACGCTCGCCGATGGCTTTGCCTCATTCGGTGCGGAAGACATCCAAAGCCTTGGAATTGGCGAGGCCGTGTGTCGGGTCGAACGGAGCGACCACGATTTCAACGTCTCCATCCCACTCCCCGACGAACCGGACGCCTCGACTGCGGCGGATACGCGGAATTGCGTAATTGACGCATCACGTTCACGCTACGGCGCACGGCGGGCCGAGGTGGAAGTAAATCTTCGGGAGGCACTCTACACGTCAGCACCCGCAGAGAAAAAGGAGACAACTCCGAAAGCAGCCCGTCCCGCAAAGCCGGAACCAGAGGCTCAGGACGTTGCTTCAAAGCCGGCGGCGATTCCCAAGCCTTCGCCGCCCGCGCCACAACAAACAACGCCGTCTCAACTGGAGAAATCCCAGGGCCTTTGTCCGGTGACCGCCGACAAGAATAGGGATGACAAAGTCCTTTCGCCTGCCGCTTCCGAACCAAAGTCGGAAAATTCGTTATCAGGGGATCTCGGACGCGGAGGCGTACAGCACCAGGCGATCCAGCAGCGCATTAAAGCCGTGGCAGAAAACCTTGGTTACAAGGTAACCGTTGAGAAATCGGTTCTCGCCGGCCAAGGAAGCATTGACCTGGTGATTGAAAGGGTCGGTGGCGGCAGTGGAATTGCCTGCGAGATCAACGTCACATCCACCGTTGACTACGAAGTTGGCAACGTCACTAAATGTCTTAAAGCGGGATTCTCCCGAGTCGCCGTTATTTGCCCCAGAACGGAAAGACTCGCCCGTCTTGAGGAAGCGGTAAACGGGTGTCTCGCCCCGGTTCAAAGCAAACAGGTCGCGTTTTACTCACCTGACACTTTCATCGCCTTCCTGCAAGCCTTGGCGCTGGAGGAACTTCGAACGCCAGCGGAAGCCACACCCGCACCCGAAGTTCGGCGCGGGTACAAAGTCAAACGCTCCTTTGTCACCTTGTCTCCGGAGGAATCAAAAGCGCGGGAAGACGCCGCGCTCAAGATGATTACCGAGAGAATGCGCAAGAACGCCCGAGAGCCAGAGTGAGTTTTCAGACATCGACAATCCAAGCTGGCTCGGACACTCTCTAAATTTATCAATCAAAACAAACTATGGCCATCCGTTTAATCACTTACGACCTCAGGAAAGAGCCGACGAACCATGACTACAACGGCTTTTACGACTACATCAAGAAACATGCATGGGCACGTCTCTCGGAATCATCCTATGCCATCGACACCGAAGCCTCGCCAATGACGATCTTCAATGCCCTCAACGCGCATATCGACGCAAATGACTGGGTTTTGGTGCTTACCTTGACCGCTCCATACTACGGTCAACACTCGACAGAGGTGATCAACTGGCTAGAAGAACGTCTTTAACATGATCGCGGCGGCAGAGCAGATTCACCTCACCAATTTCGACCAATATTGCTACGTCGGCGAGCTGACTCTGGATGGCACGATGCGCGCAATCAACGGTGTGCTTCCTGGTGCAATGGAAGCCAAACGGCGCGGGAGAAAGGCAATCATCGTTCCCGAGGAAAATGCCCAAGAGGCGGCAATTGTCGAAGGCATTACCACCTACGGGGTGCGCAACTTGCGGCAGGCCTTCGAATTTCTGCGAGGCAACGAAATCCTCACTCCCGTGGTGGCATCTCATCAGTTCGAGGAACTGCTCGACTACGAGATCGATTTCGCCGACGTGCGGGGACAGCATGCCGCCAACCGCGCTGTGGAAGTCGCGGTCGCGGGTGGACATAACATCCTCATATTATGGTACGATTGCCCTTTGACAGACAGGGGTGCTGATTGGTGTTTCAACTCCTCGTCAACGGGGGGCACCTCGACCGGCGCCCTGCAGACAGCGGCGGCCTTGCGGCACCACGTCAGCACCTCGTCCATGTGGGCGGCTTCGGAGAGTGCATTTTTGAGCGACGGTTTTTGCTTAAACACACTGACCTCTCGGTCTCACTCTTGCTGTTTCCGGGGCTAATTATAGGCCATGAATGACATCCGTTACTCCTTCCTTGTAACCTTCGCCGAAATGAGTCGACCTTCTGATGCACTGTTTCGCATCCTTGAACATCTGAGCGGCGCTGTAAGCGAATGCGACGAGATTCTGAAACGTGCCGTGGCGGATGGCAACGAGGACTATTACCTCATGATCGGAGAAGAAGAATCCGACGTCGTGGAAAATCTTGTTGGTACGGCTTTTGTTGTTACTCAAACCGCCATTACGGCGGTGGTTTCCGCAGTGAAGCGCATCCACGTTCAACTCACTAGTGATAAAGTTACCTTCCCCTTGCAATGCGGAAAGGAGAACGTTCTTCGTCTCGGCAGTCCTCTTCTTGGGAACACCGGATATTCACGGATTCAAGTAATTGACGCCCTTGCCAACTACTTCAAACACCAGGACGAATGGACCGTGCCTTGGTCGAAGCTGAATAAAAACCAGCGGCCTACGTCTCTGATTATTGAAAGCGTTGGAGGAAAATCTGGCAGCACCGGAAATTTGAGAACTGGACTAGATGCGCTTGGAATCGATACTGATTTTCTGCGCATCCTGCATGGAGACGTGCAAGCTTGGCAGCGCGCCGTAATTGGCACATACAAGGCGGAACTTGTCAGAGCTGGCCTATAGCGGCAACGCTAGATGTGGTGCAGACTTTCGCCATTGCGCCGCATTTAGCCGTTCTATTTTCTGAGAATCCCAGGCCTTTTATTTAAGTCGATGGGCCAACGAAGGGGCAGAGGAATCAAGTCTCAAGATTCAAGAAACACGGATGACGGAGGGGCGCTTGGCAGCTTGTCAATAAATGTCGCCCGATTCCCCGTGACCCCGATTCCCCGCTGAAGGTGATTGCCAGTAAGATGCGGAAGAAATCCCAAAAACCGGGGTAGCCAGTCAGACTTCCTCGCACCAAACCGTCGTTCCGTCATCCGCCGCCTTGGGAACGAGGCGCACAAATTCCTTGAATACCTCCTCTGCTACGTAGTGCGGTAACTTATCTGGAGGGAGATATCGCTTCAGTTTGAATTTCTTCACAATTGACGCACGCGCGGGATGGCAGAGCTTTCGAAGCGCCTTGCCTTTGATTTGAGAAACCCGCCCAGTTCCGACACCCCATTGTTCGGCCAGAATTTTGGCTGGTTGGTTTTTGATGACCAACAGTAGAAGCGCTTCGACTTCACGCAACTTCATCCCGGACGCAAGTAGACCTTCCTTCATTGGCAGATTACGCTCGAATTCTCCATTGGCTTCCATTCCATCAGCGATCACTTGGAGATTTTCAAGAGCCAGACGGAGTGTTTCTGTAGTTTCGTGAGTCAAATCGAGAAGTTTGTTCTGCCGATAATCGTGGTTCAGATTTCGCATGGGCAGATTGCGGCCATGGTTGCCAATCCGCCGCCGGTTATTGACTGGACGCTTAAGAGGTCGAAATGGAGGTCAACGTCAGTTCTGGGAATCCGGTGATCGCCATGGTGGATTACGATTACCCTTTGGCTTTGGCTTTGGGTTGGGATTCAAGCGTCTATCGCCACAACCGGTTTGGATCCAATGGCAAACCCGCAGCCAGAAGCTCTCTAACAAGGGCCTCTCGCCATGCTCCAGCGTCGTCCAATTCGGTGTAAACCACACCGAATAAATCCGAGGGAATCTCGACAGCGCCTTTTCGAAGGAGGCATACCTTTCCTCGCCCCAGTTTGCCACTAAAATAGCCAAGCTCGAAGATTACGTTCTGTCGTGCGCGAGCGGAGGAGATGTCCCCAGCTGCAATGCCGCCTACGTCGTCGGGCGTCATAAGCACGATTGCAAATCCGACCTCACCGGCGCAGGCCTCGAATTTTTCAATGACGGTGCGTCCCTGGTTCGGTTGCTCGTTCAACACGATAGGATTTAATTCGAGCTTCTCGAGGAAGCGAGCCAAAGCCTGCAAAGGCGCCTCCTCGTGGCCATGGACGATGAAAATTTTGTTGGATCTGGGGAGCATAACTTTCTCTTTTGGTTGCCCATCACTCAAGACGTAACGCTTGTAATCGCGAGCAAATGGAATAAGAAGATCCCGCGTCATAACGTGAACGCCCGCGATTATCTTTCTGCCGGAATAGAAGAAGTGAAAGCAAAACTGGACAACAAAGTTCTCATCGGTAGCAAAATGGTCGATGAGAAGAAGTGTAAGCCCCAATTGCTTTTCCAATTCGTCAGGCCAATCGAGCTTTTGGCTTCCTGCCATGCTGCCACCGCTCTCGTAGCCGGCTTTCAAGAATCTATCGAAATCGACGTTCGCAACGAGCTTCTCGTTGAGAGGACGTAAAGCTTCATTATGTAGAAGCTCGGCCAGTCTCTTCAACGGACGGTGGAAATTCTGGTGCCCGGCAGCCTGCAGATCGAGAATGGCGTTGTTGATCTGCCCGAAAATTTCATTGTCTTCAACCATTGGTATCATCTCCCAAGCGAGCTGCGGCGGCCTTTTCGATAATCGCCGCTCGATATTTTTCCTTCATTTGTTCGGCCATTGGGCCGACGATCGGATTTGAGGCATACGACCCTAGTCGCTCATCGATCATGGCTTCCACCTTCTGGACAGCCGCCTCAATGCTTGCGGCGTCGTGAGGATCGAAACTTACCGTCCCGAGTTCACCATCCAGGGATTCAAAGGCCCTCTGCGCATCGTCGAGTTGCCGCGTCAATTGATCTAGTCCAGTGATTTTCATTGCCGTTTGATAGACTGCGTTTTTGTCCGCATGTCTGCTTCGATGCAAGAAAAAAAACAACTCGGCCACACCATATTGTGGTATTATCCTTGAGTGAACCACTATATATTGAATTATCGCGATTCATTGATGCGTTTTCGATAGCACGAGAATTCCACCTTCCCTTCGCGTCGCTCCTTTGTCATTCTCCGCCGATGCTGGCAAAGGTATATTCAGGCGCGGTTTACGGCGTGGACGCCTACGAAATCGAGATCGAGGTCAACGCGGCTTCAGGGGCCCCGGTCATCGTGGTCGTGGGACTGCCGGATGCTGCGGTCAAGGAGAGCAAGGACCGGGTGACCACCGCTGTGGCCAACAGCGGCTATCGTTGGCCCAAAGGGCGCACCACCATCAACTTGGCCCCAGCCGACGTAAAGAAGGAGGGACCGACCTTTGACCTCCCCATCGCCCTGGCCATGATCGCGGCGGCCGAGCAGATTCACCTCACCGATTTCGACCAGTATTGTTTTGTCGGTGAGTTGGCCCTGGACGGCTCGGTGCGCGCGGCCAACGGCGTGCTTCCTGTTGCAATGGAAGCCAAACGGCGCGGGAGAAAGGCCATCATCGTTCCCGAGGAAAATGCCCAGGAGGCGGCAATCGTCGAAGGCATTACCACCTACGGAGTGCGCAACTTACGTCAAGCCTTCGAATTTCTGCGCGGCAACGAAATCCTCACTCCGGTGGTGGCAACCGATCAGTTCGAGGAACGGCTCGACTACGAGATCGATTTCGCTGACGTGCGGGGCCAGCACGCCGCCAAGCGCGCTGTAGAAGTCGCAGTCGCAGGCGGACATAACATTCTCATGATCGGACCTCCCGGCTCCGGCAAGTCCATGCTCGCCAAGCGCATTCCGACCATCATGCCGCCAATGACTTTTGAGGAGGCCATCGAAGTCACCAAGATCCACAGCATCTGTGGATTTCTTGCTCCCAAACGATCATTCATTTCTCTTCGGCCATTTCGTTCCCCTCACCACACCATTTCCGATGCTGGCCTGCTCGGCGGCGGCACCAATCCGACCCCCGGCGAGGTAACGCTCGCTCACCACGGCGTCCTTTTTCTCGACGAGCTTCCCGAATTCAAACGCTCGACTTTGGAAGTGATGAGGCAACCTTTGGAGGATGGCAAAGTAACAATCTCAAGAGCCTCCGGATCAATGACTTATCCGGCAGAATTTGTCCTTGTTGCTGCTCTTAATCCATGTCCTTGCGGCTTTTTTGGAGATCTAAAGCGCGAATGCAGATGCTCCAGCGCCCAGGTGCAGCGCTATCGGCAGCGTATCTCCGGCCCGCTGCTCGACCGGATCGACATTCACGTCGAAGTTCCCGCCGTCCATTTCAAGGAACTGACCGCCACGCACACCGCCGAGCCGTCCGCTGCCATCCGCGAACGCGTCCTCGCCGCCCGTGCGATTCAGCAGAAGCGCTTCGAGTCCACCCCTGCCATCAGTTGCAATGCCCGGATGACCAGCAAGGCGCTCAAAGTCCACGGCCAGCTCGACGACGACTCCCTGGAACTCCTGCGCACCGCCATGCACGAACTGAACCTGAGCGCTCGCGCCCATGACCGCATCCTGAAAGTCGCCCGCACCATTGCCGACCTCGAAGTCGCCCCAGCCATTGCAGCCCATCACCTGAGCGAGGCCATTCAGTATCGGACGCTGGACCGGAATTTATGGATGTGAAGCCACCAGCACACCACACTTCTTCTCGCAACTGACTTTTGAAGCAATCCATCTAGCAATAATTCCGCGATTATTATACACTCCGAACACAAACAAGCCTAACATGAACATGAACGGCAAACTTTTCGTTTTCGAAGGACCAGACGCAGCCGGTAAATCGACCGTATCGTCCCTTTTTCTTGATACGTTGCTTGCCGCGGGGGCAAAAGCAACCAAGCTTTCCTTTCCAGGAAAAACTCCCGGCCGAATCGGTGAACTTGTTTATAGGGTTCACCATCATCCAGAAGAGTTTCATTTGAATTCGATAACACCGGCTAGTCTCCAAGCGTTGCACATTGCCGCACATCTCGACTTGATCGAGACATTGATCGTTCCAAAACTTCAAAACGGGGAATGCGTGATCCTTGACAGGTTTTGGTGGTCTACGTGGGTCTATGGAGTGGTGGCAGGAGCAGATCAACTTATTCTCGACTCTTTGATCGATGCAGAACGAAAAGCATGGGGTGAATGGCGTCCTTCTGCTCTATTTTATTTAACTTGCCATGTTCCTTTGCGTCCAGAACCAATTGAAAACTGGAATCGCTTAAAGGCAGCGTACGATACCCTAATCAGGCGCGAAGACACCAAATATCCAATCCATCTAGTACCAAACGATGGTCCCATCGAAACAACGATGCACGTAATATCAACCAAACTGAAATCGACTTTCTCGAGCTTCATTTAAAATCTATTCGCGAATTTACTTATGTTTTACACGATCAACGGAAATACTGCTGACGAAGCCTGGCTTTGTGCAGCAGCGGCTTTCAATACAGGTCTCTCATCTCAGCAGGCCAGTCGAATTGGTCAAACAGATGAGGTGCTTCATGCAGCAATAACTATCAAGGAACCACGTCAACGATGGGTTCTATCGCGAGTTCCTGTTCTGAATCCAGCCTTTTGTATGGCCGAAGTAATTTGGATCATGTGTGGGCGAAATGATTCAGCATTTTTAACCTACTTTAACCGTCAACTGCCAAAATTTGCTGGAGATGGTCCGAAATTCCATGGGGCCTATGGTTATAGGCTTCGCAATCATTTTGGGATCGATCAACTGGACCGCGCCTATCAAGCTCTTAGAGGAGAGCCCAATTCACGCCAAATCGTCTTGCAAATATGGGACAGTCGCAATGACCTTCCATCCAACAACGGATTAGCTGCTGCCCGAGATATTCCTTGTAATGTCGTTGCTCTCCTCAAAGTCCGTAATCGCTTACTCGAATGGACCCAAATTATGCGTAGCAATGACTTATTTCTGGGGTTGCCTCATAACATAATCCAGTTTACATCTTTGCAAGAGATATTAGCGGGGTGGCTCGGTTTGGAGCCAGCAGAGTACCATCATTATAGTGACAGTCTCCATATTTATGCCAGTAATGAAGATGAGGTAAATCAAGCGTTACCAGCGGAGTTGATTCATAATCCAGACACGTTGAACTTGCCAAAAGAAGAGTCCGATCACGCGTTCGTAGTCCTGGAAGCGCTCGTAATTAAATTAATCGACCACGCCATTGAGGGTAAGTCGCTTCTGCAAGCTTTAGACAAACTCAGATTACCGATTGGATACACCAATATGGCATGTATTCTTGTTGCAGAAGGATTGCGACGCAGAAAAGGGCATGACTTAATGGAAGATGCTCTTTCGCGTTGCACAAACCCGGTCTATTTGAGTATATTCAGACGTTGGCTAGCGCGCATGGACCGGTTACGAATGGTAGAGCGGAAATAATCCATTTCGATCATCATAGAAGCGATTGCTGTAAGTTACTTTCTGAGGGCTTCTTCCCAAATACATCATGCTTAGGAATGTTTCGGTTGATACTCCATTTCGGTGGGAACATCAACCGGATTGGATTGGGATGTTCATTATAACGCGTTTTTATCCGTGTCCTCGCACTTACAAGCTCAGGAGCAGCTTCTCGACAATACTTATCAAGTTCGCAGAATAATCCTTGACAATCAATAGCATGTAAGGGCCGCCCCCACAATCCTTGAAATGACAACTTCAGGCGGGTAAACTCTTCATTTTGCCGTTGAACCATCCACAAAATAACCTCGGATGGTTTATAGTCTCCCAAGGAAACGAACGCTTTCGCAAGTCCTCTTAAGGCGCCCGGACCGGGCTGAGTGAAGTCATTTTCATCAAAAGGTATTTGATCTGAATAGTTTAGATCAATGGCAATTTGATAGGACATAAAATCGCCCATCAGTGGATATTGATGAAGAAGGTCATAGACTCCAGAAAGTGACTTTGCGGCGCGCAATTGTGGGGCAAGCTCGTCCTGTAAAAACATCTTTTTAAAAAGAGCGACGTGATTATAATGCTTCTCACTATATCCAAAAGCATCGGTAGCGCAAAGTATGAAAGCTCCCGTATAGAGTCCGCCATTATGTCTTTTCGCTATATTTAGAGCGTTTAGAAATGCTCCACTTGAAAGATCATTCAGCGTCGGATAATGGCCTAACGTATCTTTTACACTCCGCCATGTATCGATTTTGCTAAAAGTTCGAAATGCAACGATTTGAAAAAGCTGGTCGTCCGGAGAGCCTGCGTCAGGATTACAGGCAACCTCTCGAATCATAAACTGGGAAACGCGGTCAGCCGCGCGAAATACGTTACAAAATTTGAATTCTTGAAGAATCTTGTCATTTGTCCAAGGCCAGGATTTTCCCTCCACCCTTCGTTGAAATGCCGCCTGCCGTTCAGCTGCGAAATACCAATAGAGGTCATAAATGCGTTCACGAGGTGTTGGCGGTTGTCTCATAATTAAAGTATACTAAGTATTCGTATTTTTTGAAAGATCTTCGAATGGCCTTCGATCAGGTCGTCTAACGCTGACGGTAGAACACCCCTGTGCCGTGAAGGTGAAAATATCGCTCATCAGCTAGAAGCTCCTTGCCCGCCAAGCGTTCACCGAGCGTGTAACGGAATCGTTGATCCCCAGTAAAGTGGTCGAACACAATAGCGCCTCCAACAACAACCCGATCTCGAATTACCTTTAAAGCTGCAGAAGCTGGGCTGAAATTATCTGTATCCAAAAAGGCCAAAACTATTCGTTCATCGCTTAAGCGGGAAGCGGTTGTAACAATATCTCCGGGAATAATTTCAACGCGTTCGCCGGTAAAATAACGCTTTACACTTTCTAAGTCGGTGAATACGCATCCGGGATGGTCATACATATCAAGTGGACTCCTCCGTGGAGGAAAGCCATCAAAACTATCAAAACCGATGATTTTCCAGGGAGCGCCGAGCGCGTGGATCACTTTTGCCATTAGCATAGTAGTGCCACCTTTGAACATGCCAAATTCAACTACGATTCCATTCAGTCCCAACCGATGTGCATTCTGCAGGCACTGGTAAATATGAGTTAACGTATGCTTGTAACCTGTCGCGCACGATGGAACGTGCAATGAGGCCCTGATTTCGTCTAATACCCGATCACAAAACTCAAAATGAGCGTATCCCGCTAAAATTATTTTTGGCGTTCCACTGACGTAAGGCATTGCGGAAAGAATAATTTCCTCTTTTTCTCTGTCAGATGCAATGATGAGGGTGTCGGGCAAAACATTTTGTAGTTCCTGCATCGGGAGAACGGGGATGGCATTCGGTGAAAACTTCGGAATTTGGTGATCAGTAAATATCGCAACTACCGACGGAGCGATTCCCAGATGGATAAATTGTTTAACCAATTCCAGGGCAACGTCAGTGAGGCCTAAAATCGCAATTTTCGATGCGCGCCCGGCAGTTATCTCGGAAATGGTGTCTTGGACGAGCTTGTTTATATCGGAGGGATTCATCAGCTTATGTCGGGTTATTACAACAAATATAAACGGAATTCCTGCAACAGGCAATCGTTTCCGCGAACTTTCAGGAATGTCGCTATTGGCCGTCCGCGATACAGATGCGATCCAGGGCTATATGCAACTGGTTAAATTTACGTAAACATATTTCACTAGCGATGATTCATTCATGCTTTTCGACGTTCGAGTATCCGTGGGATTTATACAACATATTCAGCGACTATTCTATAGTTCCCCAACCGATGTATGCTGTGCTTCCAAACAGGTATTCAGGAGTCCATTAACATCGCCCGATTTCCATCCTGTGGGTTTGTCAAGCTGCGCCATAGACGAAATGCAAACCAATTCTCCACATTCGATACCTGCTTCCTTTGCCAAGAAGTGTTGGAGCCATGCAAGTCCAAATAAATTCCCGAGGGCTCGTGCAATGTAGTAGTGTGAGCGGTAAAACGCAGTTAACATCAAACGACCGTCATCTTTGAGCTTGAAACTTACATGTGATAGGCAAGGTCCTCCCATAATAGGCTTGCAATCAGTCGAAGGATCGTATATTGGAATATCAAGCATCGGCTCTAATGTGCCCAACTCGTAAGCAGCCTGTTTTGGACCTGCTGTTTTGACTTGCTTCGTTAGCTTGTCCAGTAAGATTTCCAAAGGATTCAAAGGCAGACCGTCCGATTTTTGCCGCCTTGTCATGCGACGCGCATATGTCCCCCATTTCCTAGACTCAGGATGGACGCTCAGCTTTGGCCAAATGGAGTTATAATGATCGAACACTCCGCTTTTCCCGTGGTTTACGAAAAGGCTCGCCGGAAAAATGGTATTGATAACGGTACTTAATGGCATTCCATCTTTTTCCCTGTATTTCGCGTCAACTAACTCATAGACTTGCTTATCCTCCGCTGGTAGCTGCATTGGTGCGGCGATCTCAAGAATAAGATTGTAATCTCGCTGGTGTGGACGTTCGGCTAGGTGTGTTACTGCTTTTAACCAAGCTTTAACGCAGGTCGGTTCAATGATCGCTTTCATAAGGGAGGCGGAGTTTACCTAATGGATGCGACGGTGTGAAGTCTCGTCGAAAGATAGTTTTCGCTGAGCCAGCCATATCCGTTTAGCGCCCAAGTTGGCCCCCAGCTATTTCGGACCAAGATCATGCGTTCACCGGTAAGCAAGCCGTGCGCGACGGACACTACAGCGTGAAAACTGGTATCCGGATCATTACTGGCTGGTGTGACGATTCCTAGATCGTCGGGTTGATAGAAGGCCTCGCTAAGTCTTAGGACAATAAGCGAAGGCCGATCTTGGTTGATGGCGTTGATTATCTGACCGGGATCTGGATGGTCGGCGCAGATTGTACGCCGAAAGAGTGTGACATTTTGCGGCGGCGTCCAAGTGGAGATATCTTGAGGTAGTCCTGAAACCAAATAGGGCCAATCCGATTCGATAGGCTGACCACGGGTGGATAACGCTTGTTTTACGGCACTCAGCGAGACACCCTTAGTGGGAGGAGTTCCGGAAAGCTGAACCGCATGAAAAAACAAGTACTCAGGGGAGAGCGGAACAAATGGTTGTTGGCGTACTGCAGAATGAACATCGCTAGTAGCAAAAGCGAGACAGGTAGGCCTTGCGCCTTGGTCTCTACACACACCGAACATTGGACGGAGGTCTTTTGATATTGTTACCATTTACGCAGCCGTAAGTTGTTGACGGGTAAATCTGGGAAGACCCTCTTCTTTTCCAAGAAGGTCATACGTAAGGTGCAGTTGCTCGACGGGTAACGCCAAACGATTCCACGGTCTGCGTTGAGCCAACAATACTTCGCCCTTGGCCGGCAGCTCTGATTCGGTAATTATTTGGCGCTGTGCATCAACTCCCACCGAATCGGGATACGTGCCTCGCACGTCGTTGACAATAAGAAATCCCTTGTTTTTTAAATCATTAATATCCCATAAATAGCCAGAACCACTCTTCTCATTAAGGCAAAAGAAGAATAAATCCTCCGGTTCGCCTTGTACGACGGTGCCCTCATCTTTCTCGCTTAGCCGCCACACGTTTCGACGCCAATGGTTCGGACGGTAACCATGGAGAAGTTTTTCTTTGATTCCCTTGCGCGGAACCTTCCAAAGTGCCTCGAACAGGACTGGATCAATCCAATTGTGGGTTTTCAGCGCGATACAAGTTGCTTGGTAGCTCGCTCCAAGCCGAAGAGATAACTGATAAACGATAAGTGGGTCCTTCAGGTCTTCCCAGTTCCATCCCTGTTTCCGCCCATGAATTGCGATGAGCCACTTCGGGGTGAGAAACGCCGCGGCGAACGAATTCGCCTGAATCTCCATGTCTTCTGGTAAGCACTCTGTTTTATTGAGGATACTGTGACTATCTAGGCTGGCGTCCTGGTGGTCCATCACGACATGCCCTAGCTCATGAGCTGCCGTGAAGCGCTGGATGGCAAGTGGGCGTTGTGTTGAAATTATTACCCCCGTTGTCGGACCCGGCAAACAGGCACCCAAAAGCCCGTGGAGCGGTCGGAAAATCAGTACGGCGTTGGCTTTTCCGACGGAAGAAAAAACGTCTACAGATCCAAAGTTGCGTTTGATTTGATCTTCGGACTGAAGCTCATTGTGAAATCTCGCAGCGGCTGTTGCGCCTTTTAGGATTGAGTTTCGAACATTCATTTTTTCCCTTCAGTTCGTCCTTTAGACTGCAAAAACTCAGCAAATCGGAGAAGTTCCTCGCGATCTTTGGTCGTCAACGCTGACGCGGCTCTGGCAAGATGGAACACATCCGTTGATAGCTCAGATTGAACTTCATTACCAGTAAAGTAATCCAGAGGGCGCTGGTACACCTGGGCCAAGCGCTTCAATTCGAGAGCGTCGACTCTTCGCTCTCCCTTTTCGAAAAGAGAAATTGCGGAGCGCGGCACACCCAAGACCTGGGCTACCTCCTCTTGCGAAAGTCCGAGGTAATCTCGGGCTTCTTTTAGGCGTGCGGCTAACATGGCGCGATCGTTTGATGGTTCAATAGACATGGATATTTATGCGGTTAGCGCAGCAACATGGGGGTGATGCTTAAAATAGAGGTCACGAACTTTTGGGACGATGTGCGCGATCATCTCCTCCCGATTACGAAAACCACCGCGCTTTATAACTTGCGCGGGAATTTCAAAGTCTACGTGTCTCTCGATCATGATCAAGGCGTTTACGGAACTAAGGGAATCGATGGCCACAACGACGTCGTAAAGCGTTCCCCTCGGCGGAGCAAAAGGATCTGCCTCTCGTGCAGACACTTCCGAGTCCCACCACTCCTCAAGAGATGAAGTAATTTCATCCTCAGGGAAGCCACTGCTTTGCCGCTGCGTCTTGGTCGCCGTAGACATAGATGTTCGAGTTGCGTCAAGAGTAAAGCGGTTATGTGCGAAAATCAAACAAAAAATTAGCTATCTGAAAGAAAAACGAACTTTCGATCATCGCGCGTCAAAAATTACGCACCCACCGGCGCGCGAAACTGCGCCCGTTCGAGAAGATAACTTCAAGAAGTGCTTCTCGTTACCTCACGGCCAGCAACGAATACAGGTCAGCTTTCACTTGTCGTCAGAACGCTCCAACACACGGACCCTCCTCCATCCAGTGCTGTCCCCGTCAACCGTAACCGTTTGTCTCTCCATCACGCCTTCACTCCGAAAAATATTTTTTTAAACCGAACGCTTCTGCGGAACTCGGGCTAACCATTCGCTGCCGTCAGGAGCACATCGCGAACCCATGTCGTCTTGCTTTTCCCGCTGCGTTGGATGGCTTCCTCGATTTGATCACGTTCTTCCGGGGAAAGGCGCGTCGAAATGAACTCAGAGCGGGATTTTTCTTTGGAAACTCTCGGCCTGCCTTTCGGTTTTATTGATTTTTGTGTCACAATAAGTCTTGCGGTTGCTGGATTTTTGTGACACAAAAACTCCTGATACGCAAGCCATGAAAACACCAGACCTGAATAGAGAGAACGGCAAACCTGTTGGCATCTGGATTCGTGTTTCGACCGAAGACCAAGCCCAGGGCGACAGCCCGCAGCATCACGAGGCGCGTGCTCGCCATTATGCTGCCGCAAAAGGATGGACGGTAAAGGAGGTCTATGACCTCGCCGGAGTTTCCGGAAAATCGGTCATGGAGCACCCGGAAACGAAGCGGATGCTCGCCGATGTTCATCGGGGGCACATCTCCGCTCTGGTGTTCTCGAAATTGGCCCGCCTGACTCGCAATGCCCGCGAACTCATGGATTTCGCGGACATCTTTCGTGAAGCGAACGCCGACCTTGTTTCACTTCAGGAGAACATCGACACAGGCACGCCGTCGGGGCGGTTGTTCTACAACATGGTGTCCATAATGGCTCAATGGGAGCGAGAGGAAATCACAGATCGCGTGAAAGCATCGGTTTCCATCCGTGCGAAGCTCGGGAAGCCGCTCGGAGGAAAGGCTCCGTTCGGTTATGATTGGCAGGGCAACGACATGGTCCCGCACCCAGAGGAAGCGCCGGTCCGGAAGCTCATGTATGAGCTCTTTGCCGAACATCGGCGGAAGAAAGCCGTGGCTCGCATTCTCAATGATCGCGGATTCCGCACGCGAAACGGTTCCAAGTTTTCCGACACCACCATCACACGCCTTCTCCAGGACCCAACCGCCAAGGGAGTTCGCCGGGCGAACTACACCCGTAGCAATGGCGAAGGAAAGACATGGGCTCTCAAGCCGGAGCACGAATGGATTTTCCACGAAGTTCCCGCCATTGTTTCCGAAGAGCTATGGGATCAATGCAACGCTCTTCTCGATGCCCGGAAAGGCACCCGCCAGAAACCCGGCAAGCGCCCGGTGCATCTGTTTGCCGGAATCGTCTTCTGTGAGTGCGGGCAGAAAATGTATGTGCCCAGCAGCACGCCGAAATACGTTTGCACCAAGTGTCGCAACCGCATCCCCGTCGTTGATCTTGAGGCGATCTTTTTGGAGGAACTCAAAAACTACCTCCTCTCCCCTGAACAAATCGGCGAATACCTTGCCGCAGCCCACTCAACCATCGACGAAAAAGCGCAACTCCTTGAGACGCTCACGAAGGAGTTAGAGCGAGTGAAGGCCGACGCGGAGAAGGTGTTTCGCCTCTACATGGATGACAAGATCGACGGGGATCAATTCAAGGTGCAAAATGACCCGCTGTATGCGCGCCGCAAGCAGATCGAGGAGGAGATCCCGAAGGCCGAAGCTGAGGTTTCGCTGTTGAAAATAGACGGTCTATCGAGCGAATACATCCGGGAAGAGGCGACCGATCTTTACGCTTCCTGGCCGTCCATGAGCACCGACGAAAAGAGACGCATCCTCGAATTGTTGACAAAACGCATCACCATTTCGAAAGACGAAATCGACATAAGTCTCTGTTACATACCGACTTTCAGAGAAACGACAAATAGGCAACACATCCTCAGGGATTCATGGCGGCGACGAGCATGAATTCCGCGGGATAGGTGACGGTGCCGGCGGCGCGGGAGATGGTGACTTTGCCGTCTTCGAGCGGCTGGCGCATGACTTCCAGGGTGGAGCGGCGGAACTCGGGGAGCTCGTCCAGGAAGAGGACGCCGTGGTGGGCGAGGGTGACTTCGCCAGGGGCGGGATTCGAGCCGCCCCCGAGCAGGCCGGCGTCGGAGATGGTGTGGTGCGGGGAGCGGAAGGGGCGCAGGGTGAGAAAATGGCGTTTGCCGGCGAGGAATCCGCAGATGCTGTGGATCTTGGTGGTCTCGATCGCCTCGTCGAAGCTCATCGGCGGCATGATGGTAGGGATGCGCTTGGCGAGCATCGACTTGCCGGAGCCGGGAGGCCCAATCATGAGCATGTTGTGGCCGCCGGCGACGGCGACTTCCAGGGCGCGCTTGGCGGCATGCTGGCCGCGAACGTCGGCGAAATCGACTTCGTAGTCGGGCAGCTCTTCGAGTTGCAGATTCGCCACGACGGGGGTGAGCGTTTCGTTGCCGCGCAGGAACTCGAAGGCTTGCCGCAGGTTGCGAACGCCGTAGGTGGTGATTCCCTCCACGATGGCTGCCTCCTGCGCGTTTTCCTCGGGAACGATGATGGCTTTCCGGCCCCGACGCCTGGCTTCGAGTGCAACGGGGAGCACGCCATTGGCCGCGCGCACGGTTCCGTCGAGAGCGAGTTCGCCGATGAAGCAGTATTGGTCGAAGTCGGTGAGGTGGATCTGTTCCGCGGCCGCGATCATGGCGAGGGCGATGGGGAGATCGAAGCTCGGGCCTTCTTTTTTCACGTCGGCCGGGGCGAGATTGATGGTGGTCCGGCCCTTGGGCCAGCGATAGCTGCTGTTGGCGACGGCGGTCGTCACCCGGTCCTTGCTTTCCTTGACGGCGGCATCCGGAAGGCCCACGACCACAATGGCCGGGGCGCCTGAGGCCGCGTTGACTTCGATTTCGACTTCGTAAGCGTCCACGCCATAAACCGCGGCGGAGTAAACCTTTGCCAGCATTCGCTCACATTGGCAAAGAGCGGGCAGGAAGGGAAGCGGGAAGAATCGTTCGGACTGTTCGCGGGCGAAACTAAGAGCAGTTAGGAAAACGACTCGCACCGGAGACGCGGAGATCTTTTCTAAATTGCCATTTTCCTCCTTCGCGCTCTTCGCGCCTTCGCGTGAGACCCTTTCTCTTACCGTTGGCGCTCAGAAGCAGCGCGTTAAGGCAATGGGATTCCCGGGGAGCGCGGGTTGGAGAGCCGCATCGACCCTGACAGAACGGGGACGGCTACGGAGAGTGGCGATCTTGGCCGCTCCGTGCGCCAGGCGGGACGCCCACGACGCTCCTTTCTCTCATCGGCGTCCCCCGACAGAGCGGGGCGGCTACAGGCCCCTTTGGGCGCCTATTCCAGCGCTTTCACGGCGGCGGATTTATCGGGGAAAATCCGGAAGACTTGGTCGAGACGGGCGATGTGGAAGATGTTTCGGACGTTTTCGCGCATTCCGTAGAGCGCGAGTTTTCCGCCGTAGCCGTGGATGCGCTGCATGGCGTCGATGAGCGTGGCCAGCCCTGAACTATCGACGTAATCGACCCCGCTCAGATCGATGTAGAGCCGGCCTGGCTTTTTTTCCAGTACGCGCCGGAACCGTTCCCTGAGTTGGGGGGATTCGTGCAGATCCACCTCGCCTTGCAGGACCAGGATGTTCGGCTCGGGATTTGTAAAAGAGGCCATGGGAACGCAATCCACTAATGTAACCGCTTTAAATCGGCGGTTTGGCCTTACCTGAATTCAGGGTGAGCC
>SESF01017956.1_pt1 | contig 41990 bp, 38 predicted proteins | sample 3171521 | NCBI WGS metagenome assembly SESF01 (sample SAMN10866945, study PRJNA518727) | freshwater metagenome | biome: subpolar coniferous forest; feature: holomictic lake; material: water; isolation source: holomictic Lake 227, 6 m and 8 m depth | place: Canada: near Kenora, Ontario | collected...
ACCCGAGCCGCCATTCTCCCCGTTCACTGGCCACTTCCTTCCGCGCCGAAATGCGGTTGATGACGGGCGCAGGGAAACCATCGGCAGCCGTTTCCTTTCATTCTTCGGCAACCGCGCAGAATCGTTATCTGCTGATGATACACCCGAGCCAGAGCAAGAACCGGAGCCGCGATATTGCCAGCCGGAAGAATTGATCGAGTTGCAGCTTACATTGCCCGAGTCTCGCTCCCCTTCACCGGAAACCATTGAAGCCTTCATCCACCAAGCGTGCCGGGAAAACCAGTCGCTTTGCCTTGAAATCCTTGGCACGGAACGCGAGATCATTCCGCAATTTGTCGCGGCACCGAGTGCGGCTGCCCGTATCGAACGCGCTCTCAAGGCTTCTTTTTCTGACATGACAGTCACCCATTCCACGCATGCTTTCCATCAAGCATGGCATCAAAGCGAAGACTGTTTCGGCATCGTGGAATTGGGGCTTGGAGTCGAGTTCATGATTCCGCTCGGCAATCCCCGAACAGAATTGCTTACGAGCCTCGTCACAGCGCTTGATGGTCTTGCGGAGGGTGAACTCGGCCTCTGCCAGATATTATTCGAACCCGCGCAAAACAACTGGGGCGAGAGCATCGTTGCCGCAGTGACAGATGAAAACGGAAACGCTTTCTTCATCAATCGCCCGGAACTGATTCAAGCCACAGCACAGAAGCTCGCGTCCCCGCTCTTCGGCGTCGTTATTCGGCTCGCCGCCAGCGCAGCGGAACCGGAGCGCGCATGGGAGATCATCGCCGACATGGCTTCCGGATTTTCCGCGCTCTCGCGGGCTGGCAGCAATTATCTGATTCCGCTTCGGAACGATTCCTACGCTCCCTCCGACCACGAGGACGATCTTCTGTTACGCCTCAGCCGCCGAAGCGGCATGCTCCTCAACCTCGACGAGCTTACGCGCTTCCTCACCCTGCCGACTGCATCGGTATCCCGCCGCTTACGCCGCAACACAGCCAAGTCCCAGCCCGCGCCCGCTGCTACTTGCCATTCCGGTTCGCTGATCTTGGGCGAGAATCTGCACGCAGGGGTTGCCGCCGAGGTGCGCCTTGCCCCGGAGCAGCGTGTCCGCCACATGCACCTCATCGGTGCATCCGGCACGGGCAAAAGCACGCTCTTGTTCAACCTCATCCGGCAGGACATCGAGAACGGCCAGGGCGTCGCCCTTCTCGATCCCCACGGCGACCTTGCAGACAAGGTGCTTGGCGTCATTCCCCCCGAACGGATCAAAGATGTCGTGTTGATTGATCCATCTGACGAAGACTACAGCGTCGGCTTCAACATCCTTGCGGCGCATTCCGATTTTGAAAAGAACCTCCTTGCCTCAGACCTCGTAAGCGTTTTCCAGCGGCTTTCGACAAGCTGGGGTGACCAGATGAATAGTGTGCTTCGGAATGCGATTCTGGCTTTTCTGGAAAGCACAGAAGGTGGCACGCTCGCCGATCTCCGGCGCTTCCTCCTCGATGCAGCTTACCGAAACAATTTTCTCGGCACCGTCACCGATCCAGAAATTCAATATTACTGGCGCAAAGCGTTCCCGCAGCTTACCGGCAACAAATCTATCGGCCCCATCCTCACCCGGCTCGACGAATTCCTGAGCCGCAAGCCCATTCGTTACATGGTCTCGCAAAAAGAGAATCGGATCAACTTTGCCGAAGTGTTCGACAAGGGCCGCATCCTCATCGCCAAACTTCCGCAGGGACTCATTGGACGGGAGAACTCATATCTCTTGGGTTCGCTCCTGCTTTCAAAACTCCAGCAAATGGCCATGAGCCGCCAGCGAATCCCGGAAGCCAGCCGCCGCGACTTCTGGTGCTACGTGGACGAATTCCATTGCTTCATGACGCCATCGCTTGCGGAAATCCTGAGTGGCGCACGCAAATACCGCATCGGCCTTGTTTTGGCTCACCAGGAATTGCGGCAAATTCAGGCGGATAGCGAGGTCGCCAGCGCGGTTCTCTCGAACGCTTTTACCCGCGTGGTCTTCCGCGTCGGCGACGCCGATGCGCGTTCTCTGGAAAGCGGCTTTTCCCATTTCGAGGCCCGTGACTTGCAGAACCTCGACATCGGCCAGGCCATTTGCCGGATTGAACGTAGCGACGGTGATTTCAATTTATCCATTTCACACCCCAAGGAAGCAGACACATGCCTAGCAGCAAAAACGCGCCAGCGTGTGGTGGAAACATCCCGCTCTTGCTATGGCACGCCTCGCGTCGAAGTGGAAGCCGCCTTACGTGAAGCGCTCCAAACTTCTTTGCTATCTGAGAAAAAGGACGCTGCACCGAAGGCGTCACCCGCAACGAAGCGAGAGGCCGCACCGGAAGTTCTCCCTCCCATCGAGCCGCCGGAGGCAAAAATCGCCGCTCCCGCTCATGACAAACCCGTTACCGCTCCAGAGCCACCTCGCCCGGCAGGAATGGGGAGGGGCGGTGAAAATCATCAACTGATCGTTGCGAATCTTGACTCGGAAGCAACAAGGCTCGGATTCCGCACCATCAAAGAGTGCGTCGTTCCAGACGGACGCATTGACCTTGTGATAGAAAGCGCCCGCTGCCGTTTGGCGGTCGAGGTTGCCGTTCATTCCAACACGGCGCACGAAATCGAAAATCTCCAGAAATGTTTCCGTTCAAATCCTGATTTCGTTATCTCGGTATCTCCGTATGAAAACGTGCGGTGCAATATCGCCAAATCCGCCGCCCAATCCTTTGAACCCGAAATGCTGGAGAAGATGCGTTTCGATGCACCCGAAGCCTTCCTTGAATGGCTGCGCCAAATGGCGCAAACACAGGAGGAGGACGCTGAACCGGACACCCCAAGGACTCGCATCATCGCAGGTCGAAAAGTGCAGACGCGGCACACGGAGATGTCGTTTGAAGAACGCCGGAAAAAGGAAGAGGAGCATATCGAAATCATCGCCGATTTGCTCCGAAACCGGGATTCAAGATAAGGCAGATTATTTTGGAAAAGGGAAAGTTGCTTCGCGGAAAAGTAACTTTGTGCTGTCAACACCTCCGCTGTCGGAAACATGGAGGATTGCGCGGTCTCATTTCATCGACCTTGTTGCAAATGTTTTCGTTTTCACGGAGGTGAGGGATGAGTAAAATGGACTTTCAACTGCTACCACCGGCCAAAATGAATGAAAAAGCTTATGTTCCAAGAACTGTGGGTATCGCAAAGGATTTAGCCATCCAAGAAGTTCATGTTTGCAGGGAAGGAAAAATTGATGATGTCATGGCCATCTTCCCGCATGATGAGGAGTCCCTGGCCATAAGGCGAAGAGAAATCGAGAAAGCGTTTCAAAATGACTCTCCCATGTATCAGTGTGCCCTTTGCTCAAGGCCTGTTTATCTTGCCCTTGCGTGTTCCAAGAATCGTGAAGGGCTTCATTTCCGCCACTATAAGGAGGATGGCGACTGCCCCGCACAAACTCGCAGTGGATTAACAAGAGAAGCAATTGAAGCCCTGAAGTATAATGGCCTAAAGGAAGGTTTCTTACATCGAGAAACGAAGGTGTTGTTGGAAGCAAGCCTTCGCGCCGATCCCGACTTCTCAGAAATTCATGTGGAAAAACATTTTGCAAGTCGGGACAAAACGGCGTGGAGGCAGCCCGATGTTCGCGCAATGTTTCGAGGACAACAGGTCGTATTTGAAATTCAACTTGCAACGACTTTTCTGAGTGTCATCGAACCCCGCACGCGCTTTTATCGAGATCAGGGCGCTCGCCTTGTGTGGGTTTTCCGCTATTTTGAACTGGAGAATAGACCGGCAGCAATAGATGACATTTTCTATGGGAACAACCGCAATGGTCTCCTGATATCCGAGAAAACACGCGATGCCTCCATTAAATCGAAAAAGACCATGTTCTATTGTCACTGGGTAAAGCCAGAGCTTAGAGGAGATGAAATCGCCGAAGTGTGGAATGAAAGCCTTGTCTCATTCGCAGATTTGACCAATAAAAACGGAAAGGAATTCTTCTACGATTGCGATGCAGAGCGTGACAAGCTCAAGCTCGTCTTGTTTAAGCAGCAAATTCGAGAGTTCTGTATCAACTATCGGAAACAGCAGTGGGAAGAACATCAGCGCGATTGGGGAAAACTGATGGAACGGGCCAACGAGTTAAATTTTCCACTTCAAAAAGACCAGCAAGGCGAATTTACAAAATTGATGAGTTTCCTCTTCAGCCTTGAAGAAGGTAGGCCGGTGGGATTTGGTTATCCTAGCTTGATTGGTGTCGCTCATCATATTCACGACAAGCACGCGCCACTCTTACGCTACTTTTTTCACGCAGAAAACGCGTTTAAACGACGAGATGAACTTGCACGTTCCGAGAAGTGGGTGGAGCGGCGAAAAGAAGCCATCGACGATATGAGGGAAAAGCGATTGAGTGTCGATAGAACCCACGACAAGCTTGTATTTGCTCTTTTTCTTGAAATCAAAAAGTTGGTTATCGAATCGACTGGATTGCGAAGGAGAGAATGAATCGAAATCATTGCCAATATACTCCAAAACCGAAGCTCAAATAAATACAATGTATAATCCAGAAATTGATTGATAAATTGCATCCGATAGACTAAAAAGCCGACACAAGCAATTTGGCAATATGAATGCAACCCCAAAGACCGGAAAACGTGTCGGCATCTGGATTCGCGTTTCCACCGAAGACCAAGCCCAAGGCGAAAGCCCCGCGCATCACGAATACCGGGCACGACGCTATGCGGAATTCAACGGCTGGACAGTAGTGGAAATCTACAATCTGGCGGGCGTCAGCGGAAAATCGGTGTGGGAGCACCCCGAATGTCAGCGCATGCTCCGGGACACAAAACGCGGACACATTCAGGGACTGATTTTCTCCAAACTCGCCCGGCTCGCCCGCAACACAAAGGAACTCCTCGACTTCGCCCAGCATTTCGAAGCCCACAAGGCAACGCTCGTCTCCATCGAAGAGAAAATTGACACAAGCACTCCCGCTGGACTCCTCTTCTACACCATGCTCGGCGCAATCGCCCAATGGGAGCGCGAGGAAATCACCTCGCGGCTGCGCTCCTCCATAGGCGTTCGCGCCAAACTCGGCAAACCCTTAAACGGCCTCGCCCCCTACGGCTACAAATGGGAAAACAAATGCCTCACCCTTGTCCCTGCGGAAGCCGCCGTGCGGCGTGAAGCCTTTGAACTCTTTTGCGTTCACAAAAGGAAAGGTGTCGTAGCGCGCCTGCTCAACGAAAAAGGCCATCGCAGCCGCTCAGGAAAACCTTTCTCGGATGTCCAGATCGAACGGATGCTTCGATGCTCCAGTGCCAGAGGCCTTTACCGGAACAACGTCTATCGCATCACCACCGCCGGAGGCTGGAAAAAGGAAATCAAACCGGAAAGCGAATGGGGCGCGGTGGAATGTCCCCCCATCGTCAGCGAGGAACTCTTCGAGCGCGTCGCCGCAATCCTCGAAGAACAGACCAAGCCCGTCCGCAAACCCGGCAAAAAACCGGTGCATATTTTTGCGGGACTCCTCAAATGCGCCTGCGGCGGGAAAATGTACGTGTACACCCGCAGCCCCAACTACACGTGCTGCAAATGCAAAAACAAAATCGGCGCGGCGGTGCTCGAAGAAATCTTCGTCGGCAGCATTGCGGAAAACCTCGCTGATACCGAGCAAATCGCCACCCACCTTGCCCGCTCCCAAACCAAAATCGCCGAACACAACGAAAGTGCCGCCGCCATCCGCGCGCAATGTGAAAACTTGCGGCAGGAGATGAAAAAGCTCTACGACCTCTACATGTCAGACGGCCTCAGCGTGGAGCAATTCAAAGAACTGAACACCCCCCTCTACGACCGGATCACCCAACTTACCGCCGAACTACCCAAAATCGAAGGCGAAGCCGCCGCTCTCACCATCGACGGCCTTTCAGTCGATGCCGTCGCCCACGAAGCCCGCAACCTCGCTGCCCTCTGGCCCACCCTCGACATCGGAGGCAAACAACGCCTTGCAGCCGCCCTCTGCACCGGCATCATCATCCCCGACAAAGACCCCGAAGCCCCCATCGAAATCGTCTTCGCCCACGCCGCTCCCCCAATCCACCCAAAGCCTGACGTCCCGACTCACATCGGGGCACCCATCCACCCCACAACCCCTTCCACTCCAACCACAAACGAAGACTCCTCACACGAAAACTTCTCCGAAGTTTCAAATCCACTAAATTCCCAACGTAGCCTTGGGGCAGCGTTGGGAATTTGTTCATGGGTTGTAAAGCAGCATATCTCTCTGAAACGCAGGGTCTTACCGAACTGCCATTACCACATGGCTGCTTTCCATGCGAATAGCCAGCCCAAGACGCTCATTGAGGCGGTTCGGGCTAGGCGCATATCGCTTGGGATCAGTCTTCGGCAATTTGGTGAGATCATTGGAATTAACATGTGGAGCATTTCGGAGTGGGAGAATGGCCGTGCACGTCCCAAGGCGATTACCAGAAAACGGCTGGTCGGTTGGCTTGGCTACGATCCCGAGGCACAAACCGCATGTAAAGGAATTTCTGGTATGCAACGCGCAAAACTCCGCCGCATATCGTAAATGTCGTAGCTCCTCGACTACGACATTTATGAAAGTTATGACCCGTTCCTCCGGCTGTTAAGTGAGTCATTGTGCCTCACACCTCCCTTTCCTTCCATATCCTTTTTCAGCAGTGGAAAACGACGAGGTGAAATTCGAATTTAGAATGCCGATCATGTCCTCGCGGCGGAAAGTGACGACCACCCAAATTAGCACGGGGAGGCAAAGGCTGAGTTGTGAGACCAACATCGTCTTGAGTTCGTTGAGAGCAGACTTCCAAAATGGCGTGAGTAGAAGGAGAGAAATCTCGGTGGATTCGTTCCAGATTGCCACGAAGAGGAACAGGAGGAAATACAAGTGCATGGCAAGTGCCCCGAAGGCCAGTGCACGGATGCGCCGTCCCCAAGGAAGGGGCGTTGCTATGACAAGAGCCGCGAGCAATGCTAGCGGTTTCCACCCAACGGCGTGCGCATCGAAGTCGAGATTTCGCACTGGCCCTGAACCGTCGTAGTTCATGAGGGTCTTGTTGACGATGACCACCCGTGTATCTTGCGGGCGGGGTGAATTCCGCTCCGGGGTTTCAAATGTCAATTCTGATCGCTCCGTTTGTCCCGCGAAGATCATCCCGCCGAACGCCTGGAAATATTCCCCGTAGGCTTCACGGAATCCGGGCCACGGCAGGAGCAGGAGCACATACACGACCGCGAACCGGCACAAAAAGGCTTTGGGTTGTTTAGGCAGCATCGCTTTTTTGTTCGTCGTCTCGCCTCGCCCACCCAATCCATGCGACGGTCAGGCCCAGGCTCGCAATGATCAATATCACCGACCAAATATCCTCGTGAACTGTGTCGAAGGCGTTCGGGAAGTGGACGCCAACGAGGTAAAGGCTCATGACCCGGATCAGGTTCAGCACGAGCAGAATTGAGACTCCGATAAGAATGCCCGGAATTTTGCGGGGCCAGGGTGAAGGGAATACAATCAGCGCCGAGCAGTAGAACCAGACGAACTCAACGCAGGAGCACGCCTTGAGCACAGTAATCGCAAACTGGCCGGACGAAATCGTGTTTTCGATAATTTGGCTCTGTTCGCCCAAAAGATTTAGCAGGTAGCTGGCGAGCCGGGCGGTGGAAATCACCAACCCGTTCAAGGCGCGTTCGAAGAATGGCAGAAGCGCAAAGACGTAGTAGGCCAGAATCAAAGCGGCAAACTTCGTCGCCATGCGGAAGACTGGGCCTTTACGCGCGAACCATGAATGCCAGAGCACTTTCATCGGGTCTGGGGCACAACGGCGGTGTGGATACATATGTCAGAAAAAACCACCTTTTCGGTGCTCGATCTCCAACCACACTAATTCACGAAGTGCCATTCTTCCTTCGCTCACTTCGATTTTTCTACGCGCAAAGCCAATCCGTCTGCACTAGCATCACAAAATACAGAAAATGTTTGAGTTACCTCCGTTTGCTCTTTAGCGCTCGTTCCATAAATCTTGCAGTAGAGTTGAGTCTTCTCCACCTTTATTACTTCTAAATAGGTATGATCAAAGCCAACTGGAGGAATAATTCCATTTTTCACTGAATCGTTCTTCAACAAAAGCCAAATATTGGGAATAACTAATAGTTTGTCCGGGCCAGCCCCGACAACCAAATCAACTCCGTCGTAATTACTAAGCCCATGAAAATTTATCGCAGCCAATGTCTTCGCCTCGTTAAATATAGTGCTTTTATATCCGAGGTGCGCTGGAAGCATAAGGAGTTTTCCATCTGCTTTAAGAAACAGCTTAGGAGACTGTTCGGTTTCTCCGGGAGACATAAAATCACGCTGTTCTATCTCGAATGCCCACAGGCAAGATGTAAGTAGCGAAACAAAAAGAAATCCGCCGAATATAATTTTTTTCATACTATTTCGCATGAGAATTTTCGACCTTAAGGTCAAGACTTCTGTAAGTGGGGTCATCTATTTCCACGGTCTTTATGTTGGTCTGAGTGAACGAATCTGGATGAAAGGTGAATGAATAAAGATACATATCCCCTGTGGTTTTTTTGTGAACTTTATAGCGAAAATCAATGGTGTTTTTTTTGGGGTTCACATACACCACCGAGAACGCATCCCCCATCGAGGGTTCAATATTAAAATTCACCCATTCATTATCCTTTTTTAGATGGTAAACGATAGCTTCACTTCCGCCCGATACGTGGACGACTATAACAACAGTTTTCGAATCCCCCGTCCATTTGACCAAAAGAATTGGCATAACCGTGCTGTCTCGAAAAATTTGACCCGTGGTGTTGTCCACGATAGCCAAGCTAGAAATAGCAGATACATCATCGGGATCGGATATAAATTTTAGAGTATATCGGCCATCGGGCGACTTAAATGCTTCCCTTGCATCGACCGCGTTGCAATTACATCCAAATGCAAATATGGCACACAGTAATAAAATAATTGATTTGGCAATTTTCATACTAACAAGCATTGGTTGGCAACAAGGTCATTGGAATTCCGCTTTTTCTGTTCCAGACAAAGTAATTCGTAAATCTTCGGTCTTCATTTTACAGGGCCATCCAATGGACACCGAAAAATTCTGTCTTCTGCTGTTGCTTGTAATATCGTCGTTGACGATGCCGCAGAATCAGACGGTTTGAAATACTCAACCTTCGCATCGCTTGTGAGTTCTGCTAAATCCTCCTTTTTAATATAGTTTTCGGCAACAAGCTCTTCTAACGATGCGGGATACACATTGGATTTTCCTGCCTTTCGCTTGTCTGCCGCAAAGGCGTTAATTGCTTTCTGCAAATAAACGAGGTTTCCTTTTATATTACGTGATTTTTCCTGCCGCAAAACGTAGTTGCGTCCGAAAAATACCAATGCTGCTATAAGGGAAATGCATCCAATTAAAATAAGAACGATAAGCCTTCTTGAATTCATCTGTTAAGTTTGCTCGTTTTCTGTCAGGCTTCAAGAGTTGACTCCAATCGCCGCACTTTGGACTCGTTTTACAATATCAATTCTTGAAGATAACAAACAAATCACGGCGTTTTTCATCGAGTCGCTTGTTAACCACGTCCGCGCTAGAACCGACAGTCTTTTCGTCAAAATACAAATCATTAAGGCTGCCCATTCCACCGAATAACAGGCGATCCAGATAATCAATTTGTTTAGGGCTAAGAGGTTTTTCTTGAGCGTCGATCAATTCCGCCACCGCAACAAGAGTCGACCACCACGCAAGAGCATAAGGGTCAGGTTTCTTTTCCCCTCCTTTTACGTATTCCATGCCGTTCCAAGTCGCCGCACCGGGTGGGGTAGCTTGTGTCAGGGGCTTTAACTCCTCAGCAATGGCTCTAAGTTGTTCTATAAAGTTTGTCTTGTTCATATTTTTAATGAGGAATGAGGACACCCGGATTTTTGATGAAAATCTGAGTGGCCGTGTCTGCTCCACCAGCAACACCGCCAGTAAAAATTCGGGTGCCAGCCGGAATGGTAAATGTATTCAGCGTCTCAGCCGTCGCTCCCACTGGAAGTTTGAGCGCAATGCTAGCTGCCGCGGGCGATGAAATTTGGCTAACGGTATCCGCCGTCGTTAAGAACCGACCTGTTGCACCTGATACCCCTCCTGAGTATCTGTAAGCGGTCATTGGCTCTCGCAGCACCGTCGAGGTATATTTACCACCGGAAAAAGTATTTGCTATCTCAGGCGTTAACCCCGCGCCGCTCTTCACCATTCCCCCCACTCCCGCAAGCGTTCCGGCAACCAGCGAGACATCCTGGAACATTCCGGTGCTGTTTGCGAGAGTCGGGTTGGCTGAGAACGTTCCGGTGCCCTCACCAAGATGACCAAGGGCTTGCGGCGTGTTCAGAATGCCGCCGACAACATCCACAGCCGTATTCACGATACCCGCCGCGACCCAAGGTATATTGTCACTTGTGGCGTTCTTGACCGAGTTTTGAACCCCGGAAACTTGGCTTCCCCAAGAGTCGTACCACATGCTTGATCCATCGCTCAACCCGAATGGATCGGCGGAATTCACCGGGTCGCTCGAACAATAGGCGTACCAGTTCCAGCCGCTTTTTGCCGGGTCGCTGTTGATGAACCGACAGGCGAGCGGATTGTAGTAGCGCGCCCGCATGTTGAGGAGGCCATTCGAATCGGTCATCACTCCGTAATGACCGTTAAAGAGGAATGGGGTGTCGAAGTTCGACTGGCGGTAGCGGATGATGCCGTAGGGTGAGTAGGCGAAGCGTTCGACGACTGTGCCTGAATCGTTGGTGAGTGCGGTTGTATTTCCCGTCCGGTCAAAATGATAGTAGGTGGCTTGATTGCTCGAATTCAACTCGTAAAGCAAACCCGCGCCATAGACGTAGCGCGTGGTGACGCCGTTCTTTGTGCGCTGGATCACTTTGGGCAGAGCGCTGACGGAATCCACCAGGAAGCTCTGCGTCTCGATGCCGCCTATGCCGATGCGATTGCCTTCCGCATCGTAGGTGTAGGTCAGCCCGCCCATGCTGGTGAGCCGGTTGCGCGAGTCGTAAACGTAACTGCCCATCAGCCCGCCTGTCGCGGGGATCGGCCCGAAGGTCATGTTGCCGTCGGCGTCGTTCGTCACCGTGGAGCCATTGAAGGTGGTGAGCTGGTTGGCGGAATTGAACCCCATGGACGCGGAAGGCAACGCGGCAAGTTGCGCCCCGGCGATTTGCGGAGTCATGCTCACCGAGCGGACGGTGTCGTTGGGATAATAGCTCTGTGTGTATTGCAGGAGGTTCGTGCCGCCGAGACTTTCGGTGATGCCGGTGGCACGTCCGACGGAATCGTAGGAAGGAACGCGCTTCGTCCCGTTGGGGCGCGTGATGCTGGCCAGCGTGCCGTCCGAGTTCCACGCATAAGTGGTCGTCCGCGTGCCGCCTCCGAGGCGGTCTATCACTTGAAAAAGCCGCCCATCGCTGGTGTAGCTGTATTCCACGTGGCCCGTTGTATCGTTGCCGCCGGGGTAAATCAACTTGTAAAGCCGCCCGCTTGGGTAATACCGGTAGCCGATGGTTCCGTTCGGCCCGGTGTAACTCGTCACCCTTCCGAGGTGATCATAGGTGCGGTTGATGCCGCCGCTGCCGTTTTCATCAAGGGCAAGAACGCGACCGTCGGAATCGTAGGAAGTGTAGTTCACCGTGGAACTGCCCCCTCCGGACTTGGCGTAGGTAACACTGGATAGGCGGCCTGTCGTGCCGTTGTAATTGTAGGACGCGCTGTCGCCGGAGGGCTCCGTCGACGAAGCAATCCTGCCGTTGTGCGTGTAGCCGGTTTGCACGGCCCCCAGGCCGGGAGCGATCACTTGACTCTGGCGACCGAGATTGTCATATCGGAACTCGAACGTCGCCCCTTTCTTGTTTGTCAAGAAACGAAGTTTTCCGAGGTGATCAAAGTCGCTGGTTTCCGATAAGCCGTCATTATCGGTGAACACCTTGCGAGGCAGGCCATTATTGCTCGTGTAGGAGACGGAGGCGGAACGCGTGCCTTTGTTTGCTCCCGGATCGAGGCCGGAAGTCAACCGTTGGTCACCATCATAACCAAAAGTGGAATTTCGGGAACCGGGGCGCAACGCCTGCTTGATACTCCCACTGGCATAGCGCACAAGGGTCGTTTGGCGGTTCGCTGCGTCTGTCACGCTCTCCTCCCAGTTGCGAGAGTCGTAGGAATGGTTGGCAACAGTCACTCCGGCCAGCGTCTCTACTTTGACTTTGTGGGTCGGGCTATACGTAAGAGTCGCCTGAACCCTCTGCCCGCCGTTGTCGGAGGGATTGGTCTTCGTTTGCACGCGGCCTTGATTGTCATACGAAGTATCCTCGCTTGATGCGTCACTGCCTCCATAATCTTGCGTCTTGTTAGTGACCTGACGGCGCAAATTGTAGGTGTACTTCGTTTTGATGTTGTTCGGGTCGATCACGTAATCGAGATCACCGCGAGCCGTGTAGTTGTAATCAGTCAAGAATCCGCCCGGAGCCTTGACCCAGTCAAGCTGGCCATTGGAATCATAGGCATTCTCGGTGACTAATCCGTCGCCATCGGTAACTTTCCAAACGCGACCCTGCGCGGCCCCGCTGGCGATGTATTGATAACTCGTCGTGGATTGATCGGCGGTTCCCTTCGCGGCGATTATCGACTGTGGACGATCCTTGCCCGCATCGCTCCCGCTGGTGAAATAGACGAAATCGGTTTCCACGCCATTCGGATCAATTTTGTGATCCAGCCGGTTAAGGCCATCGTAATACAGGAACGCGCTGCCGCCACCTCGCGGGTAGTCGATCTGTTTGATGTTATTGGCGTTATCGTAATAATAGATCGTTGTCTCCCCCGTAGCCGTGGTCTGAGAAGCAACTCGATCTTGCGCATCGTATGCGGTGGCAGTCGCGTTCCCATCGGCATCGAGGCGTCCGCAAGCCCTTCCGCGTGTATCGTAATAGTAATGGGTGACTCCTCCCTGCGGGTTCACTTCATAATTGTCCTGCCCGGTGTAGTAGAGGTTGAACGTCTTGCCCGTATCACCGTGAAGGTATTGCTGCGCGACGCGCCCGAGGCTGTCATACACGCTCTGCGTGATGGTTTCATTGTCGTGGTTGCGCAGGCGCACGATGCGGTGTTGATCCGCTGTGGTGCCGCCTGGATCACCCGCTACCGTGTAATCGTAATACGTGGTTTTGCTTTCGGGGTCGGTTGCCGAGGTGAGATTGCCGTTGCCATCGAAGCCAAAGCCGATGGAGCGGCCCGTGGAATCCGTCACGCTTGTAATGCGCCCGCCCGTACCAGTGTAGGCGAACGTGTAGCGGCGCGCATTGCTGTCCTGAACGTAGTTGATCGTGTCATCCGCGTTGTAGTTGAAGTTCAACTCTTTGGCATCCACGTCTACGATTTTCGCCGCCCTTCCCGAAGTATCGAACTGGATGGTATTGCCAAGGCGTTGCTGGAGGCGGTAAGTGCCATCGGTCGCCTTTGTCAGGGAGAGGGTCGAACCGGACGGCGGCAGATAAGTGCCATCGGCTTGTCCGATGAACTGATAAACGTCCTTGCCGATGCGGATCGAAACCCCAGCCTGCTTCATGCCATCCACAAACCATCCGATAGTCAAAGCCGCCACTCCCCATTCTTTTGGCGCGGCATCCGACCGATAGAGGTCAGCGCCAACCAGCATGGATACAAGAAACGACGAGGCGCTCTGCGGTGCGCCCTGACCGAGGCTTTCTTCTGCCGCCGTGCGCGAGTCAACGCGAATATGCAAACTGTGGCTCCAACCATAACCGAGATGCTGGCTGTCACGGGTTGCCTCATTGCTGGAATAGTAACGGGAGAAGCTCAATCCGCGCGGAACACCCTCCACGCCGGTAGCCATGTCATCAGCGCTGTAGGTGAATCCCCCGGTGGCCATATCCACCGGATCGCTTGCGAAGTTCGTGATCGCGGGCGGCGCGGATGGAACATTCACACTAATAGGATTTGAGGGTGTGTTATACGTTGTCGTTGGGCTGGATGTGTAGCTCGTGGTGATAGGTTGCGCAACAACAGTGCTCGGTGCGGTCGAATATCCTCCGCTATACCCTCCACTGATAATCATGCCGGCCTGGGTTCCAGAACGGATGACCCAGCCAGAGCCAGTCCAGTTTCCTTGACTGACGGTTGGATTTTTCGGCAGGAACAACTGAGTGCCTTGACTAATCATCGTACCGAAGTCCGTCTTTTGCTGAGTTGTATAATTAGTCAATAGGGGCTGGACGGCACTCCAGTTTGAGGAACGTGCCAGGAGCAATGAATTACCGGAGGTGCTATTTGCCTTGCGGAGAATATTGATCGTCGAAACCGCCGAACTGCCCGGCTGCATTTGTTCGATGATGCCATGTTCCATCGCGCTGGCGAAGAAAGCACCGAGGTGAAAGGAATTGTCATATCGGGCAGCCGCGCCAGAATCGGCCGGAAATGCGTCATTGGGATAATTGCCGGAAAGCTGCAAACCCACATCGACATAGAATCCCTGCTCCTGCGCCATGCGCCCGAAACGGTGATGATCCAGAGGAAGGACGCTATTCTTGGCCCCTAATAAGCGTTCGCATAGCCCGGTCTGGTAGAGCCATGTCAGGCCCATGATGTTGAGAAGTTCTGTTCGCACTTCGCGCGAGGTGTCTGCCTTGCCCGCATCGAGATAGGAGCGAAGCTGATCATACCGCTTTTGCAGCAACCGCGCCGAAGGGGTGAACCCGTAGAGAATCGCGTAGGCAAAAGAATCGTTCTTGGTGTAAGTCTTGGTTTCGCTTTTTGTTCCGACGGCTCCAGGATGAGTGACCGTAATGGACAAACTCATGGTGCTTGACGTAACCGTCGTCGTGGCAACAGGCGTTCCGTCATCCAACCGAAGTTCCGCTGTGTTTCCGCTAAAGGTCAGGGTGATTTTGCGGCCTTTCAAATCGGAAGTCGGAATGGAGTAATTCATGCTGCCGCTTTGAAAACTCACTGTCGTTTTAAGTCCTGCAAACGCCGCATCCGCTGTGGAACTAAATGTGGAATCCGTGCCATAGAAATTTTTCGGCAATGGGAAGGCATCCGAAAGATTGGTGATGTTTTGTTGGATGATCTGGCGTCCGTTTACCAGATCGCTTACGGTGAGCTTCTGCCAGGTTCCGCTGATTTGGCTTTCAAGTTGGGAAGTCAAGGTGGTGAGGTAAGTTTCCACGCTGGTTTGATTGAGGCCAGAAGTCGAATTCGCGTCGCCCGCTCCCGCTGCCGTGTTTAACAGGGCAGTTCGGCTGTAACCCGCAGCAGTGAGAAGATCGTTGGCCGATGTGATGGTCTGATAGGTCTTATAGGAAGGATCGAGGTCGTATGTTGTGCCGTTCACCGTGAGTTGCACGCACATCCGATTTAAAACCACAGTCGCCTTGCTCGGGAAATCGGGATACCAAACAGGTGCGCCATTTCCTCCCGACCAAACTGCACCTCTCGCATAAAGAAAATTGCTGCCAAATATCGCTTGCTTGGCCACCAAGTCGCTAACGCCCTGATCTTGGCCGTTTGGAAAAACCTGGGTGATCGTTTTCCCAAACGCCTGCAGGAAGGTCTTGCCCGGAAATGGCTCCTGTGCAAGGCCGATCCAAGGCATCAAATGCGGGTAATCCACAAGCTGCCCGCGCAAGCGCAATTTCACGTCAGTGGCCGGATAGCCTGCCGCCACCAGCAAGTCCCTCAGCAAGCCAGCCTGATCGCAGTCATTGCCGGAGCCTTCGAGCAGCGTGAGCGCCGAACCCTTGCGCAAACCATAGTAGTGTTCGTAGTTAATGGTGTTATGCACCCAGTTAAAGATGCGGACGGCCTTAGCCGTAGCATCCTCACCGGTCGTCGCACGCCCCGTTCCCAGCGCATTGGCGAGCGCCGTGACTTCGGCGTCCATACTATCCGGCACACTCAAAGCTGCTGCAAAGAAACTCATCACTTGCGGCTGTGCCTGAGCAGGAGGCGTGTCGCCCCCAATGACAGTCACCGGCGTTGAGGAATCCATCGGGACATTCTCCCAAACCGGATAGTCCAGTTGGGCGGATGCACGCACAACAGAAATTACGAGCGCCAAGCCCACCGCTAATTTCGGAGTCATTCGCCGCGGAAGTGCCCTTGCAATCGCTCCGAAGAGTAAAGCCGCGAGCAGGAAGAGTCCCCACGGATGCAGCGCAGGAACACCCTGCGCAACGGTAACTGATGCAAAAGTCTCTCCACTGCGCCCTTGATCGTCCGTGAAAGTGATACTGATCACGTTCGAGCCAAGCGTTGCACCCGAAGTGACCGGGATCAGGGCCGAATAAATGCCATCACCGGCCACTGCATCGCCATTTGTTCCCGAATCATTAAGAGCCTGATTTGAGCTTCCGCCCAAGGCGCTGACATTTGCCTTCACGGAAAACCCGGTGCTGGCTGGATTCGTGAATGGCGCAACTTGAACTGCGAGAAGATAATTCTGGCCAACCTGAGCCGTCTGCGGCTGCGAACTTGAGGACGTGGAAAGATTGCCGCCCGAGTCGTAGGAATAACCCACCATCGTCCCGTCTGGCTGAATTGCTGAGACCAAGCCTCCCCTCGAATCATACTGAAAATAATCGGCATGAGCCGATGGCACCATGACCACGGCGGCAACCGCCGCAGCAATTCCAGCAATAGCCCGTTTAATGCTGCGAAGGTATGTGCGTTGTTTTTTCGAGCGCGGAAATTTCTGTTTCATTTCAGGAAACCTTTCAACCAAGGTCGGTAATTCGCCAGATTCCTAAGTATTACGCAAGTCCAGGAATGTTACATTCTCGTGACATCGACTCACTGGGATCAATGGCTGTTGCCCATCCGACAGCGGCCATATATGGCCGTATTCTCATGAAGCAGAAGCACTTACCATTTCTTATGTGGCGTCTGATCTCCATGCGACAACCGTAACCCGACTGATTTCGCTGCTCGTTAACGAGCGGCGGGCTCAAGGGCTTTCGCAGGAAACACTCGCCGAAAGAGCTGGGTTGAGTCGCACCGGCATTCGTCATATCGAAAGCGGCCTGTTCAAGCCTACGCTCTATAGCCTGCTCAAAGTATCCGAAGCCTTGGGAGTCGATCTGCCCCGCCTGATTCGGAAGGCGCAAAGAATTGAGATAACGGAAAAAGGCTACCGACTTAAGCGCTATCTCCGGCCAAGAGGAAGACGCTCCGTAAAATGATGCGGATCGCAATCAGCCGGAATCAAAATTCCTAGGTCACACTTCACCTCACCTGTTCCTACCGCAGAAGTTGCGGCTATTTCAAAAAATACCGCTTATTCTTTAGCGAGCCAGTGGTCTTGAAATCCTTGGGGTTCTTCTTCAGGAAGATCATGACGGTGGTGTAATTGAGACCTGTCGCCTCGGCGATTTTCTTTTGACTCAACCCGGTTGGCGTTGCGGCGAGGGCTTTTAGAACACGCGCACGTATATCTTCCGGGCTGGTGCGCGTTCTACGCACTGCCGTTTCTACGGGAGGTGTTTGACCTGTGACCTTGGCGAGTTCAGCTTCGAGACACGCAACGGTTCGCTTGGCTTCTTGTAACTTTTCTTTTAGCTCTGCAACATGGCTGATGCGGAGTTGCTGAATTCTGGTTTGGAGTTCACTGATCTGGGAGAGTGCATCGGTGGGCATGGAGGAGATCGATAGCGTTTCAGTGGTTAATAGTCAATCCGCCCTTACGGGGCTACCCCCTTGCGCGCCGATTGGCCTCGATTCATTTGTAGAAGGCGAAAAAACTGTGTTCGGCCTAATTTTCTAACAAAACAGCCTCTTCCGACAAAATCGGAAGAGGCTGTTACATTACGCTGATGCTACGGTTTGAGGCACTGATTCAACGATGGGCAGACGACCAAGGATGAAGTCTGTCGCCTTGGCTGCCTGATTTGCAGCCTTGACGATCCAGCGTTTGTGATCCTTGTCCTTGAGGGCATCAAGCCACCCACGGAGATAGGCAGCGGATTGCTCGTGATCGTCACGGACGATGTCCGCTTCTGCGCCCAGGAAGGCTGCTCCCATTTCGGCAACAAGCTCCTCTTGCGAGTAGAGTGCGCCGCCGAAGCCGTCGTTTTCGACGACGGTTTTCCGATTGAGACGAGATGGGTGCCCACTCGCATGAACAATCTCATGATAGAGGGTGAGGTAAAAGGCCTCACTGCTTTCAAAGCTCTTCATTCCGGGCATGTCCACAGTATCCGTGGTTCGCCGGTAGCACGCCCTGGCATGTCTGCCCTCCCGTATTACCGGTGGCGACGGCATACCTTTTACGATTGCCTCTGCCCGCGCGATGCTTTCCGGTTCGGTTGAATTTTGTTGATTCAATACCGCTGGAAACTCAATGCCCTCAATTTGCAGGGCATTGAAGACCTTGTAGCCCTTGAGGTATGCGCTGTCCATTTTCTTTTCTTGGCCTGCCTCATCTTCCTCACTGGCTCGCTTTTCAAACTTCCCGTATTTTACGACGAGCGAACCGTGCTCGCCCTTTTTCACGCTTCCACCGCACTGTTTGATCTGCTTCCAGGTCATCCAGTAGGGGGAAGCAAAGCGCGGGATGCCGAGCAGAATGATGTTGATCCCGCGATACTCCAGCCCCGAATGAAAATTCCGGGGTTTGCCAATATTACGCCGCCAAGGACAACGCCAAGGCACTACGCCTTTTTCAAGCTGACTGATGATGGTATCCGTAGCCAATTGGTATGGATCAATGAACTTTTGCTGATTCATGAAAGAACTCCTTTGTTTGTGGTTGTCACGAGAAGCCCGTCTCACCTGAGATGGACTTCACAGTGACAGCCACGCGGGCTGTCTTACTGAATATGCTAACCTTGGTTTGCCTGGAACACGGCCTGTGCGAATCCAGGTGGGGTGACGCTGCGGATATTGGCGCGGTGGGGGCTGGGCGGGAGCTTGTGCATTTTGCTGCCTTCCACGGGGGCGACGTGGTTTTTCTTTGGCATTACGAATCCGTTGCCGACCCAGAGGCAGGTTTTCTTTGTGTAGGGGTCGCCGTAGTCGCAGGGATCGAAGGTGTAGTCGGGTTTTCGCCAGTGGGTTGAGATGACGCTCACAGGATTTTCCAGCATGTAGGGTGCGCCGCTCCATTGCGCGATTTCCAGGCCGCGAGCAAAGAGGGTGAGGCCGTCGATCAATGCGGAAAAACCTTTCTTTGCAAACCAGGCTCTGCCACTTACAGCCAGATGCGTGCAGGGCGATTGGCTGAATACCATCGCGATTTTTACTCCGCAGGGCGGCCACCATTGGCGCACATCAGCTCCTATTTTGATGATGTTGCCTTCCCGTGTTTCGCCCGGTGCGTGCTGAATATCCACACAGTAGCAGAGATACCCTGCATCGGCCCACGGTTTAACGATGTTCGTTGTGAAATCGTAGAGGCTCACGATGATGCCCCTTTCATTGTTGCATTCTGACACTGAATATTTTTAACAATTCACCACGCCCATCCTTGATGTCCTGTGGAAAACCTGTGGATAAAACATCCGTTTTGAATGGTTTAAGATTATTTTCTCGAAGAGAATTAGATTTAAGATGCGATAGGCTTTGCAAGCCTATGGATGGGGTTTGATAGTCTATGGATAGCCTATCGGTAATGTGCTTCGGCGCTTTATTCAGAGCAGAAATGACACCGATCTTGTTCTTCGGGTTCAGTTTTTGATGTTTGATAAAATTGACGATAGTTACCCAGCCTTCAGAGAATATTACTTTGCCGTCTGATTCGAATTTTTGAAAGGTCGCCTCGACGCGATCCGCAGGGATTCCAGTGTCAAAAGCTACCCGTCTCAGGGGTAGCTCATAGACACCAGAAATATTGGTAAGCGGAGTTGTAAGAAGGTAAAGGAAGACCAGTTTTTCCATTGGCTTGAGACCCACTATGTAGGAGTCATCCCAAAACTTTGTGTCAACCATCCGTTGCTTTGCCACACTTGTGTGCCCGTTCCAAGTCGGCTGCATCAATGCGTTGCCACCCAGGAGAGATCGCGTAGATACATCCCCCAGCATGGTCGAGCAAAGACCAGCCGACCGGTTCCGAGCATGGTTAAAACTTGATCACCTTTTCGTCTGCCTCAATACCCCGCAACCGTTGACAGACTGGACACGCGCACGAATGCCGGAGCAACCGCAACATCCAACGCTCAATGAATGACCGGAGGCCACGATTGCGTCGTCTGGCGGCTTCCGTTCCAATCGGCACGTATTCCATTTCATGTCTTTCTGGCATAAAAAATATGATTAAGACCTGATAAAATCGACCATCCCTGTTTGTGCAGGGAAACATGCGGGCAGCATAGCCGAACGAGACTCATCTGGCGTCTCTGGCCGAACCCGCATGTTTCCCCAAGCAAAAAGCTATCCGTTGCCGGATAGCTTTTATGCTTTCGATGGGTTGATGGAAGATTTAGAAATTCGTAATCTGCTTTCTACCTCTACCTCTACTTCATCGATTGGCACCTTGACTTCGCATAAGTTGTATTGTGCGACATGAACATAGTATGTACCCTAGTTGGATTTACTATAAAAAATCACTACCTCACTTGAGAATAAGCATCTAACATAGTTCAACATAAAATACATTATTTAAAAAAATACACATGAAAGTATTTTAATTTATCTTGCAAAAATAATTCTTCATTAAAATAGAGGTAGGCTCCGAAGAATATATATAAATTGAGGACAGTGAACCAACCCGCCTTTCTCCCCTACTTCACAAATAAAAACTCCCACCACTAAAAGTGGAAGGAGTGACCTTGAAGATTTTTTGGAAGAGATTCAGGTTCTGGAAGCTCTTCTTTGATCGGAAGTTTTCTTTCCAGTTTCAAACCGAACCGAGCGAGAATACATACAAACCCGTCAAAGTAGTATGAACATCCCTCGTGTCCTAGACTTTGCCATGGCCCATCTCGATCTGCAACTTTAATTAATGCTTCCCTGACTTTCTCATAACCCTCATTCAAGCAGTCTCCGAGTACATGCATGCCAAGACGTGAAAGTTCCTCGCATCCATGATTTACTTTAAGAATACTTGCATTACGGAGAGCGACGAATTTTTTAACCTCCAATAGGAAATCACAAAGAGGAAGAGTTCTAAGTTTCTTGAGTTCCTTGGGTCCGCATGGTTGTGGTCCAAAGAGATCATTTTCATCAAACCCTCTTTCAATCAAAGCACATCTGATTCTGGCTCTCATTGCTTTTGTGAATCCCTTAATCTTTCGCAAGTCGCGGTAGGTTCTTACGAGTTGGCCAACATAGTGGAAGCCGGCCGTATGCAACACTTCATAACGTTTGCAATAACCAAGGTCTAAGGTTTCAACATTTGAAGACAATATAGAGTCAAGTTTACGGTTTGATTTTACCGGTCTGTAAACTCTTGGGATGTTAATTTCGCGCACCCTGCCCATCCTGTTATATACGGTAACGCTCAGACTTTCACCAGATCCCAATTTAAATTTACCTTTTTCAAAGATTTCAGAGACAATCTTTGCTAAAGACTGCCGTCCGTCGATAGTTATAGTACTCATATCTGAGGTGGATAGTAAATGAAAGTCACCTCAACGTCAATATATTATATAAACTATCCAATGAAACTCCTCAAAAGCTTTTCCGTCTCAATAGGGTCTTTAACTTTGTAAGTTGGCTCCCCCACTGTCGCAGCCAATTCGTCATTGCCACCGGGGTAGAGTGCATCACCTACATAAAGCACATCTTTAGTTTCATAATTCCAATGCGATAAAATTTTTCGCACAGCGTATGCTTTATCGATTCCTTTCTTTGTTATATCAACAGAAGTCATTCCAGCGACTCGCACTTCAAATTCTGGTAAAAGAGGTCGTACATATTCAGCTATCTTTGTACGCAAAGACATATCTGGGTCCCAGGTTTCTTTCACAGCAATAGGAGCTTCTTGTCCGCAACCAGAAAACGTAACCTGCGGTCCGCGATTTTCAATTTGCATTCCATATTCGGCTGTGTGAGCAATACCGAACTTGTCCATTGCACTTTCTATTGCTTGTGTAATTTTAGCCACCTCTTCATCAAAAAGTGTATGATCTTCCAAACATTTCCATTCTCCATTTTCAAACACATACATAGCCGCTCCATTTGTTGGCATCAAAAGAAGTCTAGAAAAATCAGTACATGGCAAATGTCCCACAAACTGTTTTATAAATTGTGCAAACGTCGCACCTGAAACAATCGCAATATTAAAGTGCTGTAGAGCTTCGCAAAAAGTCTCTTTCATTTCAGGCAACGGCTCTGACTTGCTCGGTGCAAGTGTTCCGTCTAAATCAAATATAAGTCCTTTATATAACATTACAGAAATTTATTATACACCAAACAACAAAATCCCACCAAATAATTAAGTGGGGTTTTGTTGTCTAGAAATATATTTAAAATTCAGAAAAGGCTGGAATGATTACTTTAACTGTTTTTGTATCACTGCCAGCATCATTTTTACATGTAAGGGTAAACGTCTGGCTTTGTGTGAGTGGACCGGTTGATGAGCCTGTTGATACTGGAATATTATCAAAGAATTTTGATGAACCAGAACAATTGCTAAACATTGAAGCATTAACCACTGCCCATGCAAGTTCTATGTTTTTCCCGGAGGTCAAAATAAAATTTGTTAGTGGAGTTGCTTGTTTCCATTCCCCATTGGGCACTCTAGCTGCAAGTGTAATTTGAGGTATTGATGAATTGTCCAGAACTCCAAAGCCTCCAAAATTGTTGACGTTGGATCCTGAAGTGTTAGAGCTTGAACTATTGGATGATGTCGTGTTGTTATTTGTTGTATCATTTCCTGCGCATACTTTACCAATCAATTGACGGCTGCCTACGCACGTTGAATTACATGGAGAATCTACTGGTATACATTTACTATCACAAACCCATTTACCAACACCACATGAAGCGGAACACGCTATACTCTTTTCGTTTCCTTTGTATGAGTTTGAACACTGCCATTGCCATGCTCTGGATCCTAATTGGACAGAAACAGAGCTTGGGGATCCTTGGGTACATAAATTTGAAGTCGGCATGGTGTTGGCAATACCAGTGGAGGCGTTATTACACACTGGACAAATACCATTAGGACAGCTATTGCAGATTCCATTAGAACAACCATAAGAGCAATTTTGTTGGTCTTTCGTGCAACTATTTAAAGTGTAGTCACCATTGCATGAAAAAGATGGAGAGCATGATGCATTTGAGTTTGAATTTGAGTTGTTGCCTCCGCCATCACAATTATTTCCATTACGACCTCCTATGTGATCATCTGTCCAGCAAAATACTTTGTTGACAACCTTACTTACAGTTTTGCTAACACTTTTAACTGCTTTGCTAAACCAGCTAGCTTCAGCGGGTTTAGAAAAAGCAAGTGAAAAAACTAAAAAAAATAAAATTAAAAAAATACCAACTTTAGACTTTTTATTCCTATTCATTAAGTTGAATTGTAACATATGTTTTTAAAATAAATAACAAAACACCACATCTCTCATATTGAGATGTGGTGTTTTGTAGAATTATTTCTTAGCTACTTCAGTATATTTACCCCAACACGGTGCAGATGCACTCCACGGTTCGGTACCCTCATTTTCGTAAAGGTGTCGAGCGTATTCGAGATTACCTTCGACTGTATAGATATCCATTTTTTTATTTTTGGATTCTTTCAGGTGGTAATACTCGTTGATTTGGAAGATTCCTACGTCAGCGTGGTTAATAACGCCTCTGTGGATAGAACCATCTTTATCAAACTGGGTAAATTGTGACTCACATTTGGCGATTTCAACCATAATAGGAAGATCGGCAAAGTGTTCACGCACAAGGTCCTTAGTTGTTTTCTGTGGTTCGGATTCGACCTTCTTAACTGACACAACCTTAGGTGTAGATGTGCTAACTGGAGCTGAAGATGTGCTTGTGGTCGTAGCTTGCGCCGGTGCTACTGACGAAACCAGCATCATAATTCCAACTGCCAAATTGAGCATGTTTTATTGTAAAAAAAACTACTTCAGAATTAACTGAAGTTCCTTCATCCTAGCATGCCCCACCCTTCCTGTCAATCATTTCTGGGCTATTTTACTAGTTATGTGCCTTAACGGAGCCATATAAATGAGTTGTCAAAAAGCGCTAATTTGACCGTTTTTATGAAGCAGGATAGGATTCTGAAAGAGGTACAAATTTATGTCAGAAATTGAAATTTTAGACCCTCAGTTTGTCCGGCAATTCTTCAATGTTAAGCTTGAGGAAGGAGAAACCCTTCATTTCTATGGAACAAAAAAATCAATTCATCCAATTTTGCTAGGTTTGCAGTTTTGGAAAGTTGTTTTGCCTGTCGAAATTCATTTGCCTATAGACAGTAATGTCTCAACTTGACTTACCTCCCCAACTATCTTAGCGGGGGAGGTTTTTTTATTTACACCCAGAAGCTTTTGTAAGTCCTGCTGCGATAGCATCTTCTTCACTTTGAAAATATATCTTGTTTTCCTCTTTTATGTTCCCTACCCCACGGCAGTCTGAAAAATAGTACTTTGTTCCGTTTTTTGAGGCGATTATTTTGCCTGCATCGGTTTGATTTTTTTGGTCGGCACTTAACAAGGTGTCGTTTGAAGATTTATTCGAGTATTGAATAGTTACAGGGCTAGGTGTTTCTTCATATAATCTGCCAAGCCCAAAACCAGCCAAGCCCACTAAAATCACAATAATAACCATCATTCCGTGGACAACTTCTTCCATTTCTAGCCAGCTCTTGATTTTTTCCCACACTTTAGGTATACTCATGAGACGTTTTTAATATAGTATACACAATTCATGGCACATAAAAAAGCAGGAGGTAGCGCAAAAAACCTTACAGATTCAAAACCAAAGTACCTTGGTGTTAAACTTTATGCTGGAGAAACAGCAAAAATCAGTAACATCATCGTAAGACAACGAGGTACTCGCTATGTAGCGGGAGCAAACACAAGTGTTGGTAAAGACCACACAATTTTCGCAACTAAAGAAGGTGTTGTTTCTTTCCGAGATAAAAGAAAGACAACTTTCACTGGTAAAAAGGTTGTTCGAAAAGAGGTGAACGTTAAATAAGCTACTCTAAAAATATAAAAAACACCTTCTAAGTAATGAAGGTGTTTTTTATATTTTTGTAGAGGGTTACTTTTTTAAAGTTTTATTCCCCTTTGATTGAGAGTTTAAAGGTCCCAGCTATATTGTTCCATTCAACTTTTATATCATACTCACCGGCTACTTTTATTGGTTTCTCAAGAAGAATCCATTCAGGATCTATGTCTAGACGGATTTGTTTTTTTATTCCCTCAGCAATTTCTTTAGTATGAACACCTGCAAACAAATGACCTTGCTCATTTGTTTTTTCAATCATTTCAATTGTTTGTTTGGCAAGTTGTTCGATATTGCTTCGTGCTAATTCTTCATCAACCTTTCGCATTGTGGCATCTGTAGCCTTCAATGTTTCAATTTTTTTCAATGTCGCAGGATTTGCTGTTAACGCTAAACCTTTAGGGATGAGCATGTTAATAGCGTGGCCATCACCAACTTCCTTTATATCGTATTTTTTTCCAACACCCCGAACGTCTTTAAGTAGTACAACTTTCATGTAAAATTTAATTTAATCAATAATTATAGAGCAATTCTAACGAGAATAACGGTTTTTGCAAGTATTATTTATTCAATAGTATTTCAACTGCCTTATCTAACTGTGGGTCTTTACTTGATTCACGATCTTTGTCTGTCATCTTCACAGTCACATCTGGGTCGATACCGTTTTTGGAAATTGAAACTCCATTTGGTGTTAGCCAGTGAGCAATAGTTACTTTTAGTGAAGAATTGTCTGTAACTGGTATAAGCTCCTGAACTGAACCTTTACCGAAAGTTTTTACACCAACAAGAGTTGCTACGTGGTGCTCTTTGAGTGCTCCAGCCAAAATTTCAGATGCCGATGCGGAACCCTCGTCAACAAGCATAGCCATTTTGAGTTTGTCTGTAAAAATATTGTATCCCTTACTGTTGAAAACTTCCCCGGGTTTATTTTTGTTTCCAAAATCTTCTTTTACAACTACATCACTTGCTGGGAGGAACCAACTCGCAATATCAACAGCTGCTTCAAGGTAGCCTCCAGGGTTTCCACGAACATCGAGAACAAGCTTATTACTCTTTGAATTTACAAACTCACGTAGTGCATCACGGAATTTATCTGCTGAGTTTGCTGCAAAACTAGTAATCTGAATTATAAATACACCATCATCACGCTTCTTTGTTATTACAATTGGCACATCAATAACATCACGAACTACTTTTATTTCTAGTTTTTTACTGTCACGAACAACAGTAAATGTAACAGGTGTTCCTTTTGGACCTCGAATAAGCTTAGTTGCCTCCTGAGAGCTTATATTGAGTGTGCTTGTTCCATTAATTTCTATTATCATATCTTTTGCACGCATACCGGCTTTGTCGGCAGGTGTGCCTTTGAGGGGTGATACGACTGTAAGTACACCATCTTTAACGTCGATTTCAATTCCTACTCCTTCAAAATTTCCTTGAATATCATCTTGAAAAAGTTTTAAATCTTCTGGTGGAAAAAAAACGGTGTAAGGGTCGCCGTACGAAGCTGCCAAACCTTGTATTGCTCCCCATTCTTTGTCTTGGTCTGTAATTTTGGTTGTACTTGATGCGGGAACAAAATTTGAATCAAGAATACTCCAAGCTTTCCAAAATGGTGAAAAATCGGTAGTAGAAGATGTATTTTGAGTGTTGGAAAGATTTGAGGATGCAACCATTGATATTCCATTTGCAGTTCGTGTTCCAGTAAAATACCCACCGGCAAAGACAATAACTATTAACAAAGCCGCGCCACCCGCAGGGGCTATTTTTTTTAAGAAAGATTTCACTCGTATATTATCTCAAAAAAAAACTTCATAATCAAATTTATAATCTTTTGCACACAACCATATTAGGATATAATGGAAAGAACATTATTTATGGACATATTTTTATACAATACACTTACTAAAACTAAAGAAAAATTTATTCCTATACGCGAGGGTGAAGTAGGTATGTATCATTGTGGGCCAACTATTTATAATCATCCACACATAGGAAACCTCCGCACTCTCCTACTTACAGATTTCCTCCGAAGAATGTTTGAATTCAATGGTTATAAAGTAACCCAAGTAATGAACTTAACTGATGTTGATGATAAGACTATAAAAGGTTCGATGTCTGAAGGAATTTCTCTATTTGAATTCACATCTCGTTATGAAAAAGTTTTTATAGAAAATATGAATGCTTTGGAGGTTAAGACCCCTCACTATATACCCAGAGCAACTACTTATATTTCAGAAATGATTGAGATGGTTGAAAAAATGCTTAAAGAAAAAGTTGCATATAAAAGCGCTGACGGTGTTTATTTCTCGATAGAAAAAAGTAAAAACTATGGGGCTCTTGCTCATCTTAAAATTGAGCAGGTAAATAAAGCTACCGGTGAGGATGAATATGATAAAGATAATGCTCATGACTTTGCGTTGTGGAAATTTGCAAAACCCGAGGATGGCGAAAATGTTTGGGTGGCTCCTTTTGGTAATGGTCGCCCAGGCTGGCATATTGAATGTTCTGCAATGTCTATCAATATTCTAGGGGAAACTTTTGATATTCATTCTGGTGGAGAAGACTTGATTTTTCCACATCACACAAACGAAATAGCTCAATCAGAAGCTGTGACACATAAACCTTTTGTTCACTATTGGATACACGGTGGTTTTATAAATGTATCTGGAGAAAAAATGGCAAAGTCTAAAGGCAATTTCACTACCCTTCAGACAATTATTGATGAAGGATTAAAACCTTTAGATTTTCGATACCTCACACTTACAGCACATTATAGAACTAAGCTAGAATTTACACCTGAATCACTTCGTTCAGCTGCACAAGCAAGAAAAAAACTCTCAAGACAAATCCAGGAACTACCAGATAGTGGGAGTGTCCAAAAAGATTTGCTACAAATTTTCACTGAAGCTATTAATGATGATTTAAATATGCCAGAAGCACTCGCGTTGGTGTGGAAAATTATTAAAGATGAAAGTGTTTCTCCTGCTGATAAAAAAGCTACAATCCTAGAATTTGATAAAGTCTTAGGGCTCGAACTCGACAAAGTTGAAACAATAGAAATTCCAGAATATATAACAGAACTTGTACAAGCTCGTGAGGAGGCTCGCAAAAACAAAGACTGGGCTGAAGCAGACCGTTTGCGCGATGAAATACAACATGCGGGATTTATGGTCAAAGATACAGAAAATGGTCCACAAATTCTTCCTCTGTAAATATAATCCACAGCTTAAACACATCTTATGCCCCAATTCAATTGTGGGGCATTTTTTGTACGTGATACAATACTTTTCACATGGCAAAACACAATACATTAAAAATCCCTCCACATAGCGACGAAGCGGAAATGGCACTTCTCGGTTCTATTATGATTCGCCCTGAAGGTATTCATGAGGTGTCAGATATTGTACGTCCTGAAACTTTCTATGCTGAAAAACATGCACTTGTATATGAAACAATGCTGGAACTTCATTCTAGAGCAACCCCTATTGATTTACTTTCAGTGTCCCAAAGATTAAAAGAACGTGAACAACTAGATCGAATTGGTGGAGTGAGCTATATTACAGAGCTTGTAAACTCGGTTCCTACATCTACAAACATCGAACACTATGCTGAGCTTGTTTTTAAAAAGCATATGCTCCGTAAACTTATTGCAAGTGGTGAATATATCGAAGCGCTGGGCTATGAAGAAGGTCGTGAGCTTGATGACGTTCTTGATAGTGCAAGTAAAAAAATCTTTGAAGCAACAAACACATCTGGTTCACAAAAATATGTACATTTGGCAGACGAGCTTGGTAAAGCTTGGGATCGTATCGACAAACTCCACAAAAGCAAAGATGAGCTTCGTGGGGTGCCTACAGGTTTTCGAGATTTAGACAAAAAACTTTCAGGACTCCAAAATTCAGATCTCATAATTCTTGCAGCTAGACCTTCTGTTGGAAAGACGTCACTAGCTCTTAACATCGCTTGTAACGCTGCCATTCGCCACAACATCGGCACAGCTATCTTTTCTCTTGAAATGAGTTCCGCACAACTTGTGGACCGTATGCTTTCTGCTGAGTCAAAAGTAGATGCATGGAAACTTCGTACTGGTGGCTTGAAGCTTGAAGAAGAATTTGCAAAAATTCGAGACACTCTTGATCCACTCTCTAAAGCTCCTATCTACATTGACGACCAAGCTTCAAATAATATCTTGCGAATGCGTTCCGTTGCTCGTCGTATCAAAATGGAAAAGGGCCTTGGGCTTATCATAGTCGACTACTTGCAGCTTATGGCTCCAACTTCAAGCAAAAATTCTGACAACGTTGTGCAGCAAGTGACTGAAATTTCCCGATCTCTTAAGCAACTCGCCAAAGAACTAGAGGTTCCTGTTCTTGCGCTTTCACAGCTCTCTCGTGCCGTAGAAGCGCGCGGAGGTAAACCTCGCCTTTCCGATCTTCGAGACTCAGGTTCTATCGAGCAAGATGCCGACGTGGTTATCTTCATTCATCGAGAAGACAAAGGCAAAGACGAGGCTGAGAGAACAAATATTGCAGAAATCATGATTGAAAAACATCGAAATGGACCTACTGGTACAGTGAAAATGTACTTCGATGGTGATAAGACAGCGTTTCTTGATTTGGATGAGAGTCAGTATGGAGGGTTCACAAAAGATGTAAATTCTTTCTAAATTTTATGAATCATTTACGTTCACTTGAAGAATTATTTTCAAAATTTCCAGGCATTGGCCCAAAGCAAGCCAAACGTTTTGTGTATTATCTTCTAACAAAAGACGAAAGTTATTTGAAAGAATTAAGTGAACTAATAAGCACTCTAAAGCGAGATGTTGCAACATGTGTCTCGTGTATGAAAATATTTCCTAAGGATATTTCAAATTCAAACATTTGCCCTATTTGTTGTGACGAATCTAGAAATAAAGAAACGCTCATGCTTGTTGCTCGGGATATGGATTTGGAACACATTGAAAGGAGTGGTGTATACAAAGGTCAATATTTCGTGATGGGCGGAACGATACCTATTTTGGACAAAGAACCAGAACGACGCATACGCATTAAAAAGCTATTGGATCACCTTTCAACACATCAACAAATTAAAGAAATTATTCTAGCTATGAATGCGACTCCAGAAGGTGAACATACAATGAAATATATTGCTGATTCCCTATCACCTCTTGTTGAAAGAAATCATCTTAAGATTTCATATCTTGGACGCGGACTTTCTACCGGTACAGAGCTTGAGTATTCAGATAAGGAAACTCTCAAAAACGCACTCGAAAGAAGGGTTTAAATTTCGCTTACAAAAAAACCGCCGAGTGGCGGTTTTTTTGTTTTATTTTACTGAAGTGATTTTAACTTCAAAGAATGGTTGTCGATGGCCGTTTCTCTTTGGGTTTTTACTCTTCTGTTTGAATTTGATAATGATAACTTTTGGTAGTCGGTCGATCTTTGTGATTTCTGTCTTCACTTCAGCTCCAGCAATGGTTGGAGTTCCAACTTTGATATCTTTATCATCGCTCAAAACAAGAACATCTGTAAATGTAACAGAGTCGCCTACTTTGTAGTCGCCTTTGATCTTCTCAATGCGAACTCTGTCGCCTTCTTGAGCTAAATATTGTTTGCCTCCTGTTGAAAATACTGCGAATGTCATAGTGGAGCAATATTAACCTATTTTCAAAGCTTTTGCAATAGGTCTACTCTAAAGTCATTATTTATTCATCATTGTCTGGTCGGTCCAAGAGTTCTATTTCTAAACCTGGGGTTTGGCCTGTAATTCTTAACACATCTTTATCTACCTTTTTAAGCTCTCCGCTGGCTTTATTAAAGTGATTTACAGTGGTGCCAAGAGCACTGCCGAGCTTGCCATGATACTCTTCATAGGCCTTTAAATGCTTCCCAAGCTCTTCCACGCGCTTTATTATGTCTTTAGCTGTTTCCTCTATTTGGAGCGCCTTGAGGCCTTGCAGAACCGTCTGCAAATATGCCAAAAATGAAGTCGGTGAGACGATAATAACTTTGTATTTCTGTGCCGCACGCTGTACTAGGTTTTCGGTTTCTTCCTTTAATGCACCGACTTTGTTTACAAGAAGATCGTAATAAATTGCTTCATGAGGAATGAACATAAATGCAAAATCCATAGTCCCCTCCTGTGGGCGGATATATTTTGATGTTTCTTCAATTCGCTTTTTTAAATCACTAACAAATAACTTTTCTAATTTTTCTTTTTCAACAGGATTTCTTTCTTCTACAAGTCTATTGTAATTTTCAAGAGAAAACTTTGAATCAATTGGGATTATTTTTTCTTTAACAAACACTGCAGCATCAACAATTTCTCCGTCATTGAAAGCGTACTGCATTTGGTAGCCACCTGGTGGCATGACATTTTTCAAAAGCGTCTCAAGGTAATATTCACCTAGAATTCCTCGTTGCTTTGGATTTTTCAAAATATCCTGCAAACTCTGTAGTTGGTCGGCAAATGAAACAACTTGCTTCCCCGTCTCTTTTACTTGAGCTAGTTCATTTGTGATTTCTTTAATTAAGTTATGGGATTCAGAAAACTGCCTGTGAACAGTGTCGCTCATATTGCGATTGGTTTCGCTCATTTTTTGATCAACTGTTTTATTAAGATCGCTAACTTTTGAATCTACAGTACGGGAAAGCTCGTTTACTTGTTCGAGAATAAGTTTAAGACCAATATCATCTTTTTGTATTGGTTGAGGTTTTCGTAAAAGAAAAAATAATGAAAAATTAATAGCAATAAGCACCACAACAAGAGCGCCAAGTATGATTAAAAACATTGTCATAGAGAGCATTATACACCAAATTAGGCGTGTGATATAATCAAAAAAACTAATATAAATATATGATTCAATCAACTTTCAAAGAGGAAATTAAAAAGGCAATGCTCGCAAGAGATACTGTTCGGCTAAACACTCTCCGTGGTGTTTCTGCTGCATTTACAAATGAGCTAGTTGCAAAAGGTATGAAACCTCAAGACGAACTCGCCGATGAAGACTGTCTAGCAGTAATACGCCGACTTGTAAAACAGCGCAAAGAATCAATTGAGCAGTTTAAAGCGGGTGGCAGACAAGACCTTGTGGACAGTGAAAGTGCTGAGCTTGCGATTCTTGAAACATATTTACCTCAAATGATGAGTCAATATGAGATACGTAAAATTGCCGAAGCAAGAAAAGTAGAACTTGGAATTACAGATAAATCAAAAATGGGAATGTTTATGGGGACACTCATGAAAGAATTAAAGGGACGCGCTGATGGTGGAGATGTTAAACTTGTAGTAGAGTCGTTATTTTAATTAAAGTAAATATGAAACAACAACCGATCTCCGAAGAAGAAGCTAAAAAAAGATTTTCGGAATTGAAAGAAGGTGTTTCAAACCATTCGATTTCTATTCCGCCTAAAACTATTGATGGGATAAATGAGGAACTCCAACTTCTGAATAATAAATTTACTCCTATTCCTAATGACGTTGAGAAATTGCTTCATGATAGAGAAGAAGATGAAAGAGTTGTGAAGGAAGAGTCTGGTAAACATCAAGTTAGATCAGGTAAGGCTCCATTAAACGAATTAGACGCAATGGCAAGGTGGCAAAATAAGCAAGAGAGCGACACTGATTAAAAAAACACCTCAATTGAGGTGTTTTTATTTAAATTGTTGATTTATTTTGTTTCAGAGAACTCATCATAAGTATGTTTATTTATTTTCAAATAATAAATTTGAAAAATGTTTAATATCGGTAAAAAGTCAGTTATAAAATTGTATAGTGAGGCTCCCATAGGGCCAATATAACCACCAAATACAAGAAAGAGACCGACTCCGTTTGAAATAACCCATATAATAAAATTCTGCTTCACGATACGGATTGATTCTTTACTCAAAAGCATTGCTTCTGGAACACGGCGAATATCATCGTGCATAAGTGTAATATCAGCGGCTTCAATGGAAGCGTCAGAACCAATGGCACCCATCGCAAAACTCACATCTGCAAGCGCAAGCGAAGCAGCATCATTTACTCCGTCCCCCATCATTGCGATTTTTGCACCCGAAGCTTTTAACTTTTTAATTTCATTAAGTTTCCCTTCAGGTGTTTGGTTTGCTTTGAATTCATCCACACCTACTTTTTCCGCCACACGATGTGCAACATATTCGTTATCTCCTGTGAGCATTACCCATTTTTTCACACCCATTTCTTTTGTCTCTGCAATACTTTCTTTCACGTATTTTTTCAAATCATCTTCGTATGAAATATAGCCAGCGATTTCATTTTCTCGCGACACAACGGACACACTCAAACCCTTCTCTTCTTCCTCTTGGACTTCGACTTCAAAATCTGAGCTGACATTTACTCCCAATCTTTTAATAAATGAAAGTTTGCCTTCTGTATATGAAACACCTGCTTTTTTAACAGTAATTCCATCTCCTGGATATTCTTTTACTTCATCTGGAGCTGTAAGTGCTACAGAAATACCTTTCAAATAATGAGCAATTGCAAGACTTGTAGGATGTTTAGAGTCGGCAACACATGTAGAAAGTATTTCATTAAACTCCTCAACAGTTACTCCGTTATATGTTTTTATTCCTGAAACTTTTGAAGCTCCTTTTGTAAGGGTTCCAGTTTTGTCTGTTACAAAAATATCAATATTTCTCACTTTTTCCATAACGGCTGAACCTTTTACAACGATTCCATGTTTCGCCGCTTTGGCTATTGCCACTGTAAAACCTAGAGGCACAGCAACAGCAATATCATCTGCACATGTTACAAGCAAAACCCCAAGTACTATATTGAGATTTTTTGTAATAAAGAAAATGATAAATGAACTTACAAGCATTATGAAAATGTACCAAGCGCTAAATTTATTAGCCAAAGTTTCAGTTTTTGTTTTTTCACGACTGGCCTCATCTACGAGCGCAATCATTTTTGAAATCGTTGTATCTTCACCTACTTTTTCAGCACGAACAATTAGGGAACCAAAAGTATTAAGTGTTGAACTAAAAACTTTGTCCCCGACTTTTTTTTCTACAGCCTGACTTTCTCCTGTAAGCGTAGACTGATCTATACTCGCCTCCCCATGCATAACAGTGCCGTCAACAGGAACTCTGTTACCAGCTTCCACAACTACCATATTGCCAATCTTAACTTGTTCGAGAGGAATATCTTGCACACTCCCATTAACTTGAACTGTTACTGTTCCGGGCCTTAATTTTAATAGGTGTGAGAGTATATCCTCAGTCCGTCTTTCTGTAAAAGAAGAAAAAAGTCTTGCGGACGCAAGCATGAGGTTGATAAAAATGGCCGATACCCATTCACCTTGAATGAAGGTAAACACAAGTGCAATACTGGCTAAAAGATCGATAGTGATTTGTCTATTCCATAAAGCCTTAGCTGCACTATATACAACAGGAGTAAGAGCAATATAAGAGAATATAATTAGTAGTGTTTTTATAAAAGAAGGTGCATACAAAAAATTGGTCACAAGAAGAAAACCAAGTACTCCAATCAGTACTTCATTAAAAATTATTTTGGCGTTTGTGAAATTGAAAAAAGAAGAAACCCTAGGAAAACTTAAAGGAAATGTGATTCGCATGGAGAATATTGTAGCATAAAAAGAATACGGGTGATTCTAAAAACCCACAGATATAACTACTTTTTATTATGTTGACATAAACTATTTTTTATTTTAATGTAGCAAAAGTTAAAGAGTTTTTCAGCTCTTTGTAAACCCATTCACTTCAACCAAAATAAAGGAGATTGAATATGCAAGACCACATGGTCACACCAAAGTTCCTCACCGAGGAACTTGCAAAATTCGCTATCGAGACAGTCTCGACGGCTATGATGGAGACTCCCCCTATGGGTGATCTTCTCAAAAGACAGACCTATCACATTGTCATCCTCGTACCTGCTATGAAGGATGATCGCGAAGCAAACTTCCCTGACTGGCCGAACTACCCGCTTGTTCCACACGTACTCTACGAGCACAGTGTTGGTGACAGGGCGGATTGGACGGCAAAGTACGACGAGGTAGCTCGTTGCAAAGCCCTCCAGTTGTGGCATGGACGAAATGATGATCGTACCGACATCATTCCACACCTGCTGTTTCCTGGTGACGCACCCTTCTACGGTGGCGTATACAGACAAGGAATCGTCGTCACGTGTTCTGGGGTTCAACCCTGGTTCGACAAGATGATTGCGGGCATGGTTGCCGACATGATCATCGGCCTTGCCTACAATGTTTGGATGGCGAGCGAAGACAAGAAAAGTGGTGCGAGCTGGTTAACCTAGTTTAACGAGCGTTTAACCAAAAAAACATTAGACCGTCCACTATGCAAATGGTTGGCGGTCTTTTTTTATACAAAAAAATCTACCTCAGATACTTATTCACGTATGCTTTATGTTCTTCGTACGTTTTAGAACAATGAATGCGTCCATATTTGTCATGTAGATAGAATAAACAATCTGTTTTTTCGGGACTAAGTGCGGCCCCAATGGCTGCTATACCAGGATTTGATATTGGAGTTGGTGGCAAGCCTTTATATTCGTACGTGTTATACGGTGAATCTATATATTTATCCTTAGAAAGTACATAAGGCCACCACTTTCCGTCTTTACCTTTTATGTATTGTAATGTTGCGTCTACTTGAAGTGGCATACCCACAGCTAGTCGGTTCCAAATTATTCCTGAAATAAGACCCATATCACGTGAACTAGCTGCCTCTCTTTGAATTAGAGATGCTACTGTAATCACAGTGTCTAGGTCAATACGATTTGGATCTGCACCAAGCTCTATAGCTTTTTGGCGTAGTGCATCATCAAAACGAGTTTTCATTTCAAGTTTGATATCTCGAGGTGAAGAATCTTTATCTACCAAATAAACTCCAGGAAGGAAATATCCCTCATCATTTTTGGTTGAGCATGATAGCGTGCCAGCAAATGCATCCGTTTCTGTGTTATCCCAACCGAGTTTCTGTTGACAGGAGGTAGCAATTTCCTCTCTGCGTGAGCCTTCTACCACACCAACATATTTTGTTGATGGCTCTAGTGCTTCGTATGCAGCTCCAATACTCACTCTGTTACTTACTTTTTCTATTATAGTCGTAAGCTGATATATTCTTCCGTCTACTGCATCTATGGCGTCAGGAAAAGCAAACACCCCAACGAGTGATGTCATGAAGAGACAAGAAGAAACTATCGCCACACTTTTCATTACAAATAAGTATAACATTATTTTATTATTTTTCGATACACGATATACTTGTATCTATATGCAAAAACATCGTATTGCAATAATCCGCGGAGGACCAAGCGAGGAACATGCTGTATCACTCGAAACCGGCAACAATCTCAGTAAGACACTTGGGGGTAAACATACAATAATAGATATTGTAATTGATAAAGATTGCGTATGGCACATTAAGGGTGTTCCCGGTACTCCAGGAGAAGCACTTAAACATATCGATGTTGTAGTAAATGCTCTCCATGGTACATATGGCGAGGATGGAAAAGTTCAACAGATACTTGATCATGTTGGAATCCCCTACACAGGTTCAAAAATGTTTGCATCTGCTTTAGGTATGAACAAATGGAAAGCAAAAGAGATTTTCAAAAAGGCAGGTATTAAAACCCCTCGTGCAACTATAGTAAATTCTGGTATAGATATTTCTGCTCAGGCTTTAGAAATTTTCAAAACATTTACTTTACCAGTAATAATTAAACCAATCTCATCGGGTTCGTCGGTCGGAGTTTCGGTTGGTCGTGATTTACAAAGTATAGAAGAGGCACTCATTTCTGTTTTTTCCTATTGCGATTCAGCAATAGTTGAAGAGTTCATAAAAGGAAAAGAAGCAACTTGCGTTATTGCAGATGATTTTCGTGGACAAACCCATTATGCTTTTCCGCCAATAGAAATTGTAAAACATACAGATGTCGCATTTGACCAAACCATGAAATATTCAGGAAAAACAGAAGAACGCTGTCCTGGAAATTTTTCTCAACTTGAGAAAGATGCGATTATGCAGGCGGCGATAAATGCACACACATCTATAGGTGCGAGACATTATTCCAGATCAGATTTTATTGTTCATCCTACTAGAGGGGTTTATATTCTTGAGATCAATACCCTTCCAGGCTTTACAGAGCATTCTCTTGTTCCAAAAGCCTTAGAGGCTGTGGGCTCGAATACAAAAGAATTTATGGAGCATATTATAGGACTTGCAATAAATAAAAATTAAGATAAAATAGTTTCCAGTTTTAAAACGGGCCCTTAGCTTAGTTGGTAGAGCGCCTCATTTGCAATGAGGAGGTCAGGAGTTCGAATCTCCTAGGGTCCACCACAGCAGACTTAGGAGGCAGAAATGCCTCTTTTGTCTTATATACACTAGCTATTTTAGTGGTTCGAAATTTTTCATTTTCAAACGTGATACCTTGGGGAAATTCGAACCACTGGAGCTTCATTCTTGATCCTTATAATCAATAAGATGGCAATTACGCTTTCCTTTTTTTGTTTCTGATTTGGATATCACTGATTCGTTAAAGAAACACAAGATATTGCACAAAACAAAAGAATGAGTAATATGCGAAATAGAAAAAACGTTTTTTAACAATCAGCAATAGAAAGATGAGATGAAAATGAGAATTAAAATTCTTGATGATTTTCTGCTTAATTTATTCCAAAGATTCTCGGACTGGTCCTATGAATACTTTGGGGTCAGTAATTTTTGTTGGGCGAGAATCACCTCCTGTACAGCAATGTTCATTATCCCAGTTATGGGAATTGGTCAGGTGTCGTGGTTTATGTCTGTTTTCCTTCCTTTACTCATGCTGTTTGCGAGACTTGAGTTTATAAAGAGAGTTGAGGAAGAAACACTACATAACTCAGAAGAAAAAGGCTGTGTGAATAATGAGGCAATGCACTGGAATATAAGACTTTGGCAAGTCTTTTCGTTATTCTGGGCCATCCCTCTCTTCCCGCGGTTTCCGTTATTGGTGATTTTTCTTCTCTTTATAATTCTGTCGCTGTATTTCATTGCGTGCACACCTAAACCTCCAACAAAGAGCAAATTGCGTAAACTATTGGAAACACTGAGGAAAACTTGGCTGATTGCTCCAGAACCAACTCCCGCTTAAGACCTGCACAGCGATAGCGACAATTCTATGGCCGCCACATCGAAAGATTTGGCGGTTTTTCATATCTTTACTTAAAATAAAAACCTCTTAAATTATAAGGAGTTTGCAATCTATATATCTTCCGATTTTCTCATTTTCTATAAAAGAAAACTTATCTCAACAACCAAACTTCCTTCATTAAAGTGCTAACCATCTCTCAAAACTTTTTGACGAAAGAGTTTTAGTTGAGTGAGAAACTCTCCCAGAATCCACTATGATTGACACGCCTTTATTGGTGTGTTAATTTGCTTTTGAATTAGTTAGGAGTTGGAACTATTCTTTCTCCCCTTCAAAAAACAAAAAAACTACATAATGAAAAAACACTTCCGTAATTTCCTACCAGGCACTGCTGCCTATGTTATTGCTCACGCAGAATACTCCTTATCACGTAGGAGAAATCCTTCAATACCATTTCGCACGGAAAAAAATCCTATTAAAGCACTCGCGCTGGCGCAGGCGGTGTTTGGAGGTTCTTCGTGGAAAGTGTCTCTTGTGGACACGTCTCACCCCGTCGATTACTCAAAAGCAGAAATACCTCCAACTTACAAATGTGGCCAATGTGGAGCAAAAAGAGTCAAACTCTGGAGAGAGTATCAAACCTTTCTGAATCACCAAACACTACGCTGTGCTCACTGTGCGGCCATAAATCAGAAAAAGGATATCAGCAAGATTGACGCTAACGGAATGCGCCCTTCGAGAGGGGGTAAGACCGACCAGATAGGATGGTATATCCCAGCCGTTCCTACCGAGGAAAATGATTCTTACTGGGGATACACTTCTGTTCCTCAAAATGGGTGTGAATGGTGGCGCAAACTACCAACACTCCCCGAGAGGGTTGTTATCTACACTACTCAATGTGTAAAAAACTTGCATACAGGAAAATCATTCACTTTCGAGGTTCCCCAACAAACCATTGAATACTTTGAAATGCAGAAAGGGTTGGTCGAAACCGGACAAGCACCAATGCTGGGAAGTGTTGAAAAACTCACGACCATTTACGAGTTTTCTTTCTTTCCAGCTTACAAGGAGCTTTTGAAGATTTGGACTAGTAATGGGTTTACAACTGAACTCATCGTCCAGATTCTCGCAGATTTCGGCGTAACTCAACCTTTTATCTACAAACTACTTGAGGATGATAAGTTTATCTCAGACGTTCAACCATGGTTTGAGGGGATTACCTGTGACGGAGAAAGAGCATCGAGAACACTGAAAGTGGTATATGACACAGTAAAAAGCTACTTCTCCCCAACGGGAAAATCGGAGTGGGAATTTTTCACCAATTTTCCTTAATACGAAAGCTTAAATACAATAACGCACGACCTTCGGGTACGGCGTTTTTTTCTTTTATCTTTTTTATGTGTAATGAAATTATATTATATTTAAAATAAGGTACTGAGATTATAAAAATGATATACTTTATCAATTATGAAACCTATCAAAAAAAGATACATCGAACACTTTGGCCAAAAGGCTTTCCTATCATCTGTAATTGTTGGGTTTTTACTCTTAGCAGCTAGTTTATTTATAAATTTCTTTGCTGGTACGTACGCAACTGCTCATGCAAGTAATTCAGTTAATGATATTATTTTAAGTAATATACCAGTGTTTGATGTGGACGGTATTTTTATATACGGACCACTTTTTTTGTGGCTATTCGTATCTCTTATATGTCTATACCAACCAAAAAAAATCCCCTTTGTGCTTAAAAGCATAGCGTTATTTGTCTTTATAAGATCAATATTTATCACACTCACCCACATTGGCCCATTCCCTGACGAAACATTGTTTTCGTCTAATCCAGCAAGATGGTTTAACAAATTTGCTTTCGGAGGAGATTTATTCTTTTCTGCTCACACAGGACTTCCATTTCTAATGAGTCTAGTGTTTTGGGATAATAAAACACTTAGATACATTTTTATCGTAACAGCCGCTTTCTTTGGTGCAATAGTGTTACTTGGTCATTTTCATTACTCAATCGATGTATTTGCGGCGTTCTTTATTACTTATGCCATTTTTCACATGGCAGAATTTATATTCGAGAAAGACAGACTTGTATCCAAAGAAGGCCTACCTGCTGTCCAGATAATAATTAAATAACTATCTGACTGGTTTCCACTCTTTACTAAAAGCTCTTTTAAAAAGTTTTACGAAAATTCCATTTAGTATATATAGAGAAAAAAGCTTGCCCCATCCTATAGCATGTGCACGTCTTGATGAGTGTTCAATAAAAATGTTTGAGGATATTTTTGTCCTGCCTATTTTAGAAAGCCTAGAAAATATATCACCATCCTCTCCAGCTGCAATTTTTTCATTGTAACCATCTACCATTTTAAAACTTTCTGATTTTATCATTTGGAATTCTCCAGATGAACTTCCTACATGGAAAAAATTATTGAGTATGTAGTGATAAGTGTTGATAATTGAAAAAAAGAACTTATCAGAAAGTGTTGCTGATTTTGGATATACTTTCATAAAAACACTAAGTGCCACTAATTTATTATCATCTCTAAAAAAATCCAATGCTTTGGCGAAGAATATATTTATGTTTGGAATGAGAACGTCTGAGTCAACAAAAACCAAAAAATCTCCTTGCGCAATTTTTGCTCCAGCATTTCTACCTGCAGAAATTGTTTGTCTTTCGTCGCTAACCTGTTCCACCACTTTGTTTGCATATTTTCTTGCGATTTCTAAAGTTTTATCCTTACTTTTACCATCTGAGACAATAATTTCATAATCAAATTCGCTTAAAAGACTTAGATTTTTAATTGTTTTTTCTAAGAATTTTTCTTCATTTAGAGTTGGAATAATAATAGATATCATTAAATTTTTTGATTAACTAAAAATCGATTTATTGTCCTAATTCCGAAAAAAACCAAAAATATAAAAACTCCAACAAAAACTATTTTTAAATCTTTTTGTAGAGTTGAATAAATATTTCCAAATATAAACCCTACTGATATCATAAAAAATGTCCAAACAAAGCCACCTAACAAATTCAAGGAAACATATTTTTTAAAATCCATTTTCAACATACCCGCAACTATCAAAGTTGCTAATGAAAAACCAAAACCCATAGTTAACTTAGATATTAAAATTATGACAGATTCATAAGTTTTAAATCGAAGTTCAACCTTTTTAATGATTTCTGGGGTAACATTTAAAAAGCGCCCAAATTTATTCAAGACAGGTTTCGCGCCAAAGTATCCAATAAAATACCAACATAAATCAGCTACAAAATCTCCAAAAACCAAACATAGATACATCGGAAAAAATGCAAATGTTCCAATTCTATATAAAAAACCAGCACCAATCATTACAGCTGGACCTTCTAAAAAAGCCCCAGCAAAAAGGAGAAAATATTTTGAAGAGTCTAGCCAGACTCCTATGTTGTTTGTAAATGTTTGCATTTAATTTATATAAACAATATAACACACTTCAGAAAATTATTGCGATCTCTTATCTTATTTCCTCATATTTTTTTGTTGTTGCTGGTTTTTTAAATATAACTTCACTTAAAAAGTTATTTACATACAAGAAAGTTGTTTTAAGCGTCCCCTGTTCTTTCAGTCTTCTATTTGA
>SESF01003264.1_pt1 | contig 41887 bp, 65 predicted proteins | sample 3171521 | NCBI WGS metagenome assembly SESF01 (sample SAMN10866945, study PRJNA518727) | freshwater metagenome | biome: subpolar coniferous forest; feature: holomictic lake; material: water; isolation source: holomictic Lake 227, 6 m and 8 m depth | place: Canada: near Kenora, Ontario | collected...
GATGAATAGAGCGACACGGAACGGCTGAAATGTCAAACCCCTTTTGTCAACGAGACTCGCTTAATTATGGTATTTAATGCCACACACTTTTCAAAATTTTCAAAAATGTTTCATCCGTTTTCACTTTTAAATCCGTTTCATATTTTTAGAAATTTTCAAAATGTTTTTACTTACAACATATTTCAAATAAATGTCAAATGATTCTTTAAATAAAGCCGAAGTATTAAAAAAGCTTTTCGAGAAGGATATTGAATCTTTCGGAAAGTTTTTCTTTCCTCATCATTTGAAGAATGACACTCCTGAATTTCATCGTGAGATTTTTACGATGTATGAATCTGATGTTTCCCGTTTGGCTATCGGTGCTCCTCGTGGGCATGCGAAGTCAACGATTACTGATTTGATTTATTTGGCGTGGGTTATCGTTCATAAGAAGAAGCGGTTCATTCTTTTGGTATCCGATACGTATTCTCAGGCGGTGATGTTTTTGGAAACGATAAAGGCTGAGTTTGAGGATAATGAACGTCTGAAGACGTTTTACGGTGTTTTGACGAGTGATATATGGTCAGAGGGTGAGATTGTTTCAAATGGAACAATGATTCGTGCTTTGGGGGCAGGTATGAAGGTCAGAGGTCTTAAATATCGTGAGTCTCGTCCTAATTTGATTATTGTCGATGATTTGGAGAACGATGAGTTGGTTGAGAATAGGGATCGTCGAGAGAAGTTGGAAAGATGGTTCTCAGGAGCTCTCGTTCCTTCAATGGACAAAGATGGGCGTCTTATTGTCATTGGGACTATTCTCCACTATGATTCTTTGATGGCAAAGCTGCTTTCTTCAGATAAGTTTACCGATTATACGAAGAAAACATATAGGGCTATTGAAAATGGAAAGGCTCTTTGGCCTGAACACATGAGCCTTGAAGATTTAGAGAAACTTAAGCGTGAGTTCATTGAGAACGGCTATGCTTACCTCTTTTATCAGGAGTACCAGAATGACCCTGTTTCTGATGAGAATAGAAAGTTTAAAATTGAAAGTTTCCGATACTACGAAGAGAAAGAATTGCTTACGAAGAATTTGCGATGTTTTATTACCATTGATAGGGCATATTCAAAAGAGAAAACGGCTGATTCAACGGGAATTATCATAAATAGGGTTGACAGGGATAATAATTGGTATATAATATCAGAGAAGTTTAAAGGAACGGAATCTGAACTGATTGATAAGATTTTCGACCTCAAAAACTATTTCAAGCCTATCAAGATTGCGATTGAACAGAAGGCTTTTGAATACACTATCAAGCCAGCACTGAAAGAAGCGATGCAGAAACGAAACTCTTTCTTTTCCGTCGAGGAGCTTAAAGACGGAGGAACGGCTAAGAATCGACGAATCGAAGGTCTTTTGCCTCGTCATGAGATGGGAACAATCTTTATCCGAAAGGAAGACGTTGACTTGGTTGATGAGATGGTTCGATTTCCTAAAGGTGCGCATGATGATCTTATCGATGCCTTGGCGTATCAGTTACAGATTGCTCAATCCTCGGGAATATCTCAAAGAACTGAATCACAGTCAATTTTGAAGGAATTTGATTTCTATAAATTAAGAAAGAACACTATTTTTTCTGGTTCTCGTTATCTAAGAAACTAAACTATGTCAGAAGAGAAAGACAAGACGCCTCCTTATATTCCTACGCAAGACGAGGAGGAGGTTTACCATGAGATGATGAAGGACATCATCAAAGGACGAAGCATCATCCAAAAAGGCTATAACCAATTTAATGGACGTTCATTATACGATTGTATCGATGATTGGACAAAGAGATGGAACGGGTATATCCCAATGACATCAGCTTTGACGCAGGACAGAAGCAACATGTTCCTCAACTTTACGAGGAATCTTGTTATTACCTATCTCTCTAAGACAGCATTGACACTTCCAGAGATTAAGGTTATAGCTGTAAACAAGAAAACGAAAGTCCAGAATAAACAGATGGCTGAGGCTCTTAATGACCTCAATGATTATTCAAACAACGAAGAGAACGCTCCTGCAAGATTTCTTGAGACAGCCCTTGAAAGTGCTATAAAGGGAACTGTTATCAGATATGAAGGATATTTAAGACATGAGTCTGAGATGGAAGTTGGAGTCGATTATGACCCAGACACCGGAAAAATGAAGACAAAGAAAGAGAAGCGGGTTCTTTTTGATAACTGCTATCAGGAATTAGTACCGGTTGAGGATTTTTACATTGCTAATCCTTACCAGCCGGATATTCAGAAACAGCCTTGGGTTATCTGGAGAAAGATTACATCATACTCTGAGGCTGAGATGGAATTTGGTCATTACTCTAAATTTAAATTCGTAAAACCAGGAAGTTATTCAATTACTTCAGAGCCTACGACGTTCTATCGTAACCAGCTGGCAACCGAACTTCAGGTTCATCAGGTTGAGGTTTTCCGTTATTATAATCGCTCAAAGAACAAGCATGCCGTTTTTATAAATGGTGTTCCTGTCTATAAAGGGATATTCCCATGGAAAGACTTTCGTTATCCGTTTGCTAAGGGCATACATGAGCCATACGGGAATGATTTCTTTTGGGGGATGGGATTTCCCCAAAAGATTCAAGGCGACCAGGACCTTATCAACACACTATGGAACATGATGGTTGATAAGACTTACGGATCTCTTTCAGCGTTTGGTCTTTCTTCAGACTTAGACGACTTAGCTGAGGATACAATACTTGAGCCCAACAAGATTCGAAAAGTTGGAGATATAAATAACTGGCGGTTTGATACCCTTCCTGGAATATCCGCGGGAGAGCAGTCAATGCTACAGTCTGCAATCTCCTTTATCAAGGAAAACAGTTCGGCCGAGGGAGGCGGTTCGGCACAGACACCGAAAGGGGGGGCTGTCGCTATGCGTCAGGCGATGCTTAAGAATCAGGAGACAATGCAGAAGTTAGGGTTCTCGATGTCGTACCTTGAGGATTTCGAGAGAGACAGGACAGAGCTTCGTATAAGCCATATATTGCAGTTTTATTCTATTCCTAAAATTGAATCGATAGCAGGAGAAAATGGGAAGAATATCGAGAAAATGATGTATCGTGAAATCACGGTACCTAATACCAAGTTATCTGATGGAAGTGTCGGTAATAGGGTATATAAGCTTGTAGACAAAACTTCTTTGGATGAGAACGGGAAGAAGAAACTTCAGGACGACCTTTCAGTTATGGAAGAGATGGGTTCTCAGGAAGGAATAAACACTGAGGCTTTCGCAATTCCAGTAGATTCTTTCCTTGATTACAATACGAAAGTTCAAGTTGTTAAGAACTCATCTTATGAGAGGAATCAGATGCTTGATAGAGCAGAAAGAATGGAATATGCTAATTGGAGGCTTAGTATAGCACAAATAGCACCCGTAGACGCAGCTGAGATTGTCAAATACGTCGATGAGTCTTACGATATTGATACTGATAGATTTATTCCTAAACAGCAGTCTCAAGGAGGACTAGACCCGGCAGCTGTTGCTGCGGCAGGAATGGGAGCACAAGGTCAAGCGAATAAAGCACAGCAATCTCAAGGTAATATGCCTCAACCGTCAGCTACGTTCGCTCCGTCTAAACAATTAGGACTTGATAATATAGCGTAATATGAAATTTGATGAAGCAAATTCACTTCTAACTATTCTATTTGATAAGTATCCTCACGACTTTAACGACCCAAAAAGCATTACTATACCACAAAAAGAAGCTTTGGCAAGAGTGTATGCTGAAAAAGATTTTAGAGACTACTTGACAAATTCTATAAATAAAATTATAATGTCATCAGCATTATATTCAGATGATGTTGAGTCTCTAATGATTCGTAAAGGAATGCTTCTCACTTTGAAACAGTTGCACGATTTATCTAAATCGTGTTATAATGATTATATGAGTCTAAAAAAGATTGCTAAGAAATAATTATGGCAAAAAAGAGTAAAACAGCTGGCTCCACAAAAAAATTCGACCAATCGAAGTTTGATAAGACTAAAGAGAAGATATTCGGCATGTCTAAAGGAGTTATTCCTGCCAGGACATCTACAGGTGCTATTAAAACCGGACAGAGACTTCAGGGCAAGACAGTAGTTCCTAATTTAGGGGCTATGCGGAAGAAGAAAATAATCACTTCATACGACTAATATGCCCTTAAAGAAAGGAAAGTCTCAGAAGACTATCTCTAAAAACATTTCTGAGATTCATAAAGGGAAGACGCTTTCAAAAACATCAAGGAAACTTGGTAAGGAGACAGCTAACAAACAAGCTGTAGCTATTGCTCTTGAAAAGTCTCGACAGTCAGCAGACGCTTCAACTTCTGAAAACAAAGAGCCTAAGAAGTCAGAAAAAGTTGAGAAGAAAGAAGAAAATACGAAAAAGAGAAAGTATAACAATGAAGGAAGGTCCTACGAGGCTGCGAGGTCAAAAGCGTTCGGTCTTCATAAGAAAGGTGTAAAGTAGTTTTCTGTAGGTTTAACAATTCACAAAAGCTGTTCAAGCATTTGACGGTCCTCTCGTGGGCCTGGAAGTTCCTGAACAGCTCTTTCAAGCCCGTGAGAAGACCGCCGAATGAGGCGGTTTTTTCGTCGGCTCACTCCTCTTGTCATCTCGACCGTGATAGGAGGAATGAACCGACGAAGAATTGACGGTTTAATTTATTCATATCCTGAAGACTTATAGTCTGTCGCTAACAGGTACAAAACTGCGTATATAATATGGACGAATTAGATAAGATTCTCGCTGATGAGAAGGAAACTCCTGCGACAGTGTTACCGGAGGCGGAATCGCAAAAAACCGAAGCGGACTTAGAGTTAGAGAAGAAACAGGTACAGCTTATTAACCTTAATAAGGCTATAGCTGAAGCGAATGAGGAATTGAGAAGTAAAAGGACAGCAAAAAAAGCTGATAATCCTGAAGCCGGTACTATACCGGAAATCGACTTCACAGACCCTTCGTCGCAAGCCTGGGATAAGCACATAAATGGCGTTGTTAATCCTCTTCATAATGAAATCGAACAAGAGAAAGAAGAAATCAGGACATTTGCTATTCGTGAGTTTTTGGCTGACAAGCCTGCTCTTTCTGCAAATCCTGACAAAATCAAGGAGCTTGTCGGTGTTTATGACAAGATTAAAACAACATCTGGAAGAACGAAGGAGGGGGTACTAAGTGACCTCAATCGAGCGTTCGGTGCAATCTATTCCGAAGAACTCATAAGTCAAGCGAGAGATAGTAAGAGACATGAAATAATGGGGAATATCCTATTTTCTGACCCTGCTGTATCTCGCGGTTCTACAGGATACAAGGAAGATTATTCTGCTTCGCCAGAAACAACTCTTTCTGAAGATGATAAGGCTATTCTCGCAAAATGGAATTATTCTCCTCAAGAGTGGGGAGAGGCGAAGAAAAAGTATCAGTAGAATTTAACTAAGAAGTTAAGTTTACTAACATGGCTACCTATTATGGTGCACAGTTGTTAAACTCGCCGACAGTAGGAACAACTTTCGATTCCAATGCAATTGGAAAGAACTCGGAAGTTATCACTGCCAACGATATTTTGACAATGGATGCATCTGACGGTTTGAAGGTGGCTGGAGCGACCGACTCCGTTATTGGTGTTGCACAGCGTACTATTACGATGTCTTCATCTAACGAAACGGTTGCGAAGGTCAAGCCTTCATATCTGCCCATTTCTCAGGACTATGAGTTCCTGATGGGTACAAATGCGGACCTCTCTGCTCTTACGAGCATCGGTGCGTATTACAAACTTGTGGCCGGTGGTACTGGCGCACAACAGGTCGATGTTACAGCTGGAGTTCAGACAACTACAAACCGAGTCGTTATGTGTACAGGGGTTGACGCGTACCAGGTCGGTGGTACAGGTGCTGGCTCTGGTCTGAGACAGGGAATATTTAAGTTCGTTAAGGTCTTCAACGTGAAGTCTAATACATAGTATTAGCATTCACAGCGATTCAAATAAATGGCTGATTTACAAAGGCTGTATGACCTAGCGGACCCCCGTATCAAGCACATCTGGGATGAAAAGGAAACCCAGATGTCGAAGCGTCTTGATTATGGGGACCTCGGTCTCACAGATTACACGGCGGAAATTCTCGACACAAAGATGGAGAATTTCACCGGTCTGGGGATTGCCCAGCTTACAGGAGAAAGTGAAGCGTATAATCGTGAGGATATCTCACCTGCGTACAGCGTTACTCTCACACCGAAGAAGTTCACTAAAGCGATTAGCATTACTGAAGAAATGCTTCGTTTTAACAAATGGCCGAAAATCAACAACCTCGTTGGTGGTGTCGCTAATGCTCTGCATTATCGAATAAACACTGATGCGGCTAAGGTTTTCTATCTCGGTTTCGGTACAACCTTCCTAACTGGAGGCGACGGATATGCTCTCTTTACCACAACCCATCCGATGGGCGACGGTACAAATCAGAGCAACTCTCTCGGCACATCCCCTCTTTCGTATGACAACATTAAAACGGCTTGTCAGATGATTGACCGTATGTACGATGACAAGGGCGTCCAGATGATGCCTGCTATGAAGCTTCGTCTTATCGTTGGTCGTGAAAACAAGGAGCGTGCGGAGGAAGTTCTCCGTTCGATTGGTAACCCTGATTCTGCGAACCGAGTCAATAACGTGTTCAACGGATCCGGTTTTATCGACTACAAAGTCGCTCACTGGATTCCGTCTGCATACGGTAAATATTGGTTCGTCGTTGATATGGAGCGCGCGTCTCTTATGGCGTTCATGGTTTGGGCTTGGAGGCCGAAGTTCGATGATGACAAGGTTATCAACAACGGGACTAAGGTTTATACCGGTTCGACGATGTACACACCCGGATTCTCGTCTTTCCAGTGGGTTGTCGGTTCCGCTGCTACAGCGTAATTGACGTACAATTTAATAGTCAGATGGCTTGGCGGGTGCGCCTTAAACCCGCCTTCAATAATACTCTTATCTCTGTCGCCGAGAACGAGTCAAAGATTATGCGACATGAAATAATTAAATTATCAAAAGGCCATAGTACCAAGGCTGAACGCAGATTTCTTGAACTTCTGAAAAAGTCACATATTCCATTCCAGACAAAAGTAAAGATAGGCGGAAAGGAAATAGACTTTCTTATAGGAGATTATGCTATTGAAATCGATTCACACGAGCAGAATATAGATAAGAACTGTATGCTTGTCTCGATGGGATATAAACCGATTCACTACCATAATTGGGAAATCAACGACAACTTGTTACCTTGGCTAGAACAGATATGGCAGGGTCTTCATTCTTTGCCTTAAATAACCTTGGGACAGTCTATGTCGCTTATACCGACCAGACAGACTCGAACAATGTTACTTTAGGGAAGTGTACAATTGCCAACCTTCCTACAGGTTTGGCTGGGTATGCCGTCGGTTGTGAACTTATCACTACTGATGCAGGGGTTCACTACATCAACACAGGTTCGGCTACGTCCGCTACTTGGACCTCTTTGGGTTCTGGTACGAACATATCACTTCCTGCGTCGATTACCGACTCCACAAGCACTACTGGAACGTCTTTGACGCTTACAGCTAACGGCGTCACTACCGGAAACGGACTTACGCTTTCAGTAAACGGTCTTACGACGGGATTTGGGCAGTCAATCACGCATACCACATCGGTACTCGCGGCCGGTTCTTCTCTTCTGAACCTCTCCTCGACAGGCGTTGATACTACGACGACAACAGGAGCATTGCTAAACCTCTCTTCGACGGCCTCTCTCGCCGCTACGCAGTTCCTTCAGACTTATTCTGGTCTGACGACTGGAATTGGTATGAGTGTTGTTCCTAACGCGCTGACGACAGGAAAGGCTGTGTCGGTTTCGCACACAACATCAGTTATCTCTGGTGGTGGTACGCTCCTCAACCTTTCTTCGACATCGATTGACACAACAACGACTTCTGGCGCCCTTCTTAACCTTTCTTCGACTGCTTCGACAGCCGGAACACAGGTTTTGGGAACATTCTCCGGACTTACGACTGGTATTGGTATGTCTCTCGTTGCGGCTGCCCAGACATCTGGTCAGGTTGCTAGCATTTCTGGTGGAGGAGCGGCTCAACTTACGGCTGGAAGCCTTTTGCTTCTGTCTACAGGCGCGAGCACGGTAGGGTCTGCTCTTTCTATCACAGGTTCTGGCGTTTACACCGGAACAGGTGTTACTGATGGGTTCATCAATCTTACGCAGGCGTCTCTAACCACTGGATACGCTGCTCAGATTATTCTGAACGGGCTTACAACTGGTCGAGGTCTCTCAATTTCTTCGACTGGTACTGGGCTTACGACTGGAAGTCTTCTATTCGTAACGTCTGCCACAACCGGAGCTGTCGCTACTAATGGAGGCGTTAGTTTCAATGCCACTGGCGCGTTCACTTCAACCTCTAACGCCGGATTCGTTAGCGTAATCGCAAACTCGACTACAGCTGGCACAGCGGCGTCTATTACTGGGAATGCTCTTACGACTGGAAATGCCCTCTACATAAGTGGCTCTGGAGCATACACTGGCACAGGGTTTGTTGCGGTCGTACCGTCTGGTCTCACAACTGGTGTCGGATTGGCAGTTACTGCTGCCGCCCTTACTTCTGGAAACGCTGTCAAAGTGACTGGTTCCGGCGCGGCTCAGCTTACGGCTGGGTCCGTCTTAGCGGTTGCCGCAGGAGCGAACACCGTTGGATCTGGAATCTCTGTAACCTCAACCGGAGCGTACACGGATACAGCGGCTACGGCAGGTCTGATTCTCCTCACCGCAAGCTCTCTCACTACTGGTATTGCTTCGCAGTATGTTTTGACCGGAATGACAACTGGTATCGGTATAAAGGTAACCGCGGCCGTCGCGACTCTTACCACTGGACGTTTTATTTCGTTCAATGATGGAGCTACTGAAGTATTCGGAGTTGGTCTGAATGGACATATCATCTCTACAGTATCCGCTTCGGCCGCTTCCGCTGCTTCTACTGTGGCGCAAGGAATCACTGCGGCTGCGATTGTTGCGAATAGCACCGACACAGCAGGTGGGTTTACAACGACAGGTACTCAGAACAACACTTCGGATAGTACAATTACCGTTACTTTTGGAAAGACGTATACAACGGCTCCGAAAGCGGTTATTCTTACTGCTGCAAACGCGGCTGGTGCTTCTGGACAGGTGTATGTTTCCTCGATTACCGCTACAACATTCGTTGTTGGGTTCGTTAAGAGTGCTGCATGGGCAGCTACTCCGTCCTACAACTATATCGTTATAGCGTAAGCTATTGCGTAATATCAGAAAGCGTGCTACAATAAACTTGTAATAAGTAAGTAAAAAAAGTATGGCAGAGCTTACGTTAGGAGAGTTAAAGTCGCACGCTTATGATGTTATTGCAGGGCTAGAAAGCCTTCAGGCAGAACTCAAGGCTACTAATGAGAGAATCGCAGAAATCCAAAAGGACTCTGTTGATAAAGTCGGTGAACCTACCGACGTAGAAATTGAGGCTTCGGAGGTTGACGAAACAGCTGAGTAGTTGGATTCTTACTTCGCTCATATAATATGGGCGAAGATAAGAACCTAATGAAGGGAAAGCCTTGATAGCTCAGTCGGTAGAGCAACGGTTTTGTAAACCGTAGGTCGTAGGTTCGAACCCTTCTCAAGGCTCACTAATTAAAGTATAAAAATATGTCCTTACCTTATGGACAGTCATATCCCCTTCTTGGGGCTAGCGGAACAGCAATAACGGTGTCAACAGGGAATGGAGTCCCTGCTGATAAGCAAAAATTAAGTGTACAGTTTACTGCTTCAGGAATTTCTTCTGGAAACGGTGTTTTCTCGATTCAGGTAAGTAATGATGGAGTTAACTGGATTACTTATAATCGTCTTAATGATAATGTTACAAATACAAATGCTCAGTTCGATACAAGAGTAGCCTCTTGCACTCTAAGCACGAATACGAGTAAAATGTATTTCTTCCCAGAAGGAGATTACTTCAAGATGGTTCGATGCCTTGTGACAGTTACGACAGACGGGACGTACTCAGCGACACTCTTTGTAGGTTAATCTAAATAAGTATCCATATATGAGCGTAAACTTCCCTTCGAAAGAACAGATTTCTTCGATGTCAATTGACGGAATTAAATCTTTGGTTCCTATGGATCAGGAAGATGAAGCACTTATGGACTCTGAACTAAAGAAAAGAGTAGTAAATAAGTCTGTTGATGATAAAATCTACCGAGACGACGCTCTTAACGCGGAAATAAATACGCCAGAAGAAGAAGCGAAGTGGCAGAAGATTCTTGATGATAGACGTGAAGAGATTCTTAAGAGAGAACTAGGAGAAGAAGCCTATATAGCTCGTCGTGTTGAGAAGCTTGAAAAAGAAGCTGCTATTATAGGAGAAGAGATTGCTTCAGCTGTCGAAGTCTCTCTCAGCGTCGCTGAATCTGAAATAGAGAAATCAAAAGAAGATGCAGAGAATCCTAAAGAGGAAGTTGATACTTCCGTTAAATGCGTTCTTTGTGGGTCAAAGGGAGTCCGTCATAAGAATGGCTGCCCTACGCTTGTCAAGTAAAATATGGCCTCAAAGATACGACCAAAAATAAGAATAACTTATGGTCGAGTCAATGCTCCTTTACGGGTTGCGCTGAATGATTTACTTCTTAATTCTCAAATCACTTACCTGACAAATGATTTTGCTTCAGGTGTTTCGGCATTGACAGTTCCAAATATATATGGTATTGCAATAAATCAAGTACTATATGTTGGGAGTCCTGGTGCAGAGGGTTCTGAAATTATAAAGACTCATGTAAGTACTGCTCCTTCTGGAATTACCGTTACGCTAGCTTCCAGTACTCTTAGAAATCATTCAAATAGCGATGAGGTAAGAGTTATTCCGTACGACCAAGTTGAGTACTCGTATGCTACAACCCTAACCGGGTCAAAGAATGTTATCACTACGATTACAATGGACGTTTCCGATGAAACCGTCTATTACGACTCTTCTGTAACAACCGGTTATTACTTTGCTAGATTCAAAAATTCGATAACCAACGCATACTCTGGTTATTCTGACGGGTGTCCTGTTGGTAGTTATGCAATAAACACGGCAAGATATGCCATTGATTCGGCTTTAGGAGAACTCAATAAGGACGAATCAAAGGTTTTCTCAGACGAATATGGATTTGTTCAGATAAACAACTGCCAACAAGAGGTTAAGAAGGAGCTTAAACGATGGAGTTGGCTTCAGGTATTTGGGGCGACGACGGAAGCTGTCGTAGGAGGATGGAGAATCCCGATGCCTTCTGACATTGAAGATATAAATACGAACAAGTCAATTTATAACTTTTCTGTTGGAGACGCTAAGAATATCGTTTGGGTTGATAAGGAAGAATGGAACAATATAACTTCTCAAATATCGTATACTCAATTAAAGCTTCCTCTTGGAATAGGAGACGTCACAATGACGCTTAATGACTCATCCGATTTTGACGACTCAGGGTCTGTTCAGATAGGAGGTCTCACCATTGACTACACAGCAAATGATAAGTCTACTGGAATTCTTACCATCACTTCTTCTGCCTCTGTCTACACGGCAGGGACAGAGGTTTTTCAGAATGCTCCCTACGGAGTTCCAACATACTACACCGTTCACTCTGGATATATTTGGCATTATCCAATACTTTCCAGCGAATACGACGGAAATGACTATAATCTTGATTATTATTCAGATATTTCACCTATAACGAGTGACTCTGATATTCTTTCAGTTCCTGACCCTATTCTTGTAAAGGACTACCTCGTTTCTGCTTATATAAGAAGAATGAACAACGGTGAGGACACGGAAGGGTCAACGGCGGCCTATCAAAAGTTTCTTGCTCGATTGAAGAAGTTAAAACAGACGGAAACAATGAATAGGAAGATAATCATGAAGCCTCGATATAATGATTATTCAAGACTAATGACTATAGACGGAGATTCCAAGTTCACAAGAACACAGGGATTCTGGCCGACAAACTTCTGATTATGAGTTATGAAATATGGAACATTCAAATATGCTCAAAACTCATACGGAGCTTTGTATACGAGGGTTTATAAAACACTGACATTACAGTGGAATTTGTTTTTAAATATAACTAAAACAGTTACATTGAAATGGAACCTGCACACAAGAGTTTACAAAACATTTACATTCGTTTGGAACGTGTTTAATAGGGTTTACAACACGGTTACATTGAAGTGGAACGTCTTTCTAAGGGCTTACAACACTCTCACGATAAAATGGAACCTTTATCTGCGCGTTTATAAGACATATACGTTCGTATGGAATATTCTGATTAGGCTGTATAAGACGATCACGCTTAAATGGAACCTGTTCATTGTCACCTATAAGACGTTTACCGTTAAATGGAACCTCTTTCTTAGAATATACCAAACAATGACAGCAAAATGGAATATTTTTCTAAGAACTTCAAAGTCAATAACGATAAGATGGAATATACTCTATAGGCTGGCAAAGTCGTTGGTTATACGATGGAACTTGTTTGGGCCATCGGGGCTCTGGATGACAACGGTAAAAAGCTCGGGGACTCAGTGGGGAAAGACGTCTCAATCGACAGGAAGGATATGGTCTAAGATAATCACTACTCACGGAACTTCCTGGGAAAAAATAAGTAACGATGAGATTTCATATCCAGTAGTCCATAAATACGGACAACTGAAATACGGAACATTTTCATACGGAGATAAGATTATTCTCCCTAAAAAATCGTGGGACAAGATAACTGAATCAGTAGGAATAAGTTGGAATAAAATAACACTATGAGTATTGTAGCAGGAGAAATTATAACCTATCTGTCTGGAGGAGTAGCCAACTCTAATCCAAACTTGGCATTGGGAGGAGCCATATCAAGTACCGCGATAACTGACAACACGCTAAATAACCTGTTTTCTGATGTAACCGGGGACATGCACGCGACAGGGTATACGACCTATCGCTGTTTCTACGTCAAAAACACAAATGCGTCACTTTCGGCATATAACTCTAAGGTTTGGATTCAGACAAACACTTCTGGTACCGATGAGACAATAACAATAGCGATTGAAGGCGCAAAAGGGAGCCCTGTACAGACCATTGGGACTGAAACTACAGCTCCATCGTCACCTACTCTGACTTTCTACACAGCGAACAGCCAAGGAAACGCCCTAAACTTAGGCACATTGGCAACAAACGACGTTTATGCTATTTGGGTTAAAAGAGTTGTCACGATAGGAACACAGCCATACGCATCCGATTCTGCTGTTATAAAGTTTTACGTTGACACGTTGTAGTATAAAACCATTATGTCCACTAACTATCCAGGATCTCTTGATACCTATTCAGACAAAACAGATAACGTAGATACCGTGTACGCAGCTGACGTGAACCAGCCTAACGACGCGGTTATTGCTGTTGAAACAAAAATAGGAACAGGGGCATCTACTCCAGTAGCAAATTCAATACTTACTGGTACAGGAGCAGGTACATCTGGATGGGGAACAACTCTCGACACCGACGGAACACTCGCCGCTAATTCAGATACTAAAATACCTTCTCAAAAAGCAGTAAAGACTTATGTTGACACTACTGCTCCAACAAATAATCCTAATCTTACTTACTATGGCATGGCTCGCCAAGCTATTATAAATGGTAACTTTGATGTTTGGCAGAGAGGAATTAGTAAAGTTATAATAGACGCGACCGCAAATCAATTTCTAGCGGACAGGTGGATTGATTATGCGGATAAAAACGGTGGAACACTTCCAACTCTTACGCGTTCACTGCAATTCTTAACTCCAGGCGATATTACTGGTGTAAAATATTTTTCCAGACTTACGACAAATGGAGCAGGAACATCTTTAGGCGTAAATTCTGTTGAATTTTTAATCCAAAAAATTGAAAATGGTGTATTAAAACTTTGTGGATTAAATAAAAAAATTACAGTTTCATTTTGGGCTAGAAGCGATATTGCGAATAAGAGAATTTGCCCAGCGATAAAAATAAGTTATGGCACAGGAGGTAGCCCATCGACTGGTGAGGCAATTAAAGGAACTCCAATCACGCTCACTTCATCTTGGGTTAAATATACCGAAACCTTTACGACAAATACCTTAGTTGGAAAAACATTTGGAACAAACGCAGATGACTTACTGGAACTTGATATTTGGCATATGTGGGGAACAACTATTGGTAATAATTATGTCCAAACTTCTGTTACCGCTGAAACATTCGTAGGTGCTGGGAACATAGACATAGCTCAAGTCCAACTCTGCTCAGGAGATGTAGCTCTTCCATTTCAACCTAAGAGTTTAAAAGAAGAACTATCTGATTGTTTAAGATATTACATTAAATCTCCAGGTTCGACGACAACTTCTGGATATTCGATGGTTGCATATACTACAACGTCATTAAATGGAAGTATATTATTTCCAGTCCCAATGAGAACAGCCCCCACAATATCAAATATTACGACGAGGTCTAATGGAGATGGAAGCTCTACGGTTATAAATGCTCATACTGAACAATTGACAACCAGTGGTATTAACTCCATTTATAACATCACGTTTACTTCGGGAAGTTTTACCGCTGGACACTGGGAAGTAATAATATTTGAAGCAAGTGCCGAGTTATAACCCCTTACAAACTATACTCTTAGGTAGGAATAAATAAGAAAATACTAAAATATATAAGCACACTATTGTAATGCCTGCAAAAAAAATTCCACAAATTAGAGACTTTAGTAAGGGTAGAATCACAAACTACTCAGCTAATAACGCATTGACTCCTCCTAACTCGGTTTCAGATAGCTTTAATGTGGATTTTGACAGAATTATAGGCAGTGGTGTTGTTAGAAGAGGTACAACTCCTCTTGATAGTGTCGTAGCAAGCAATAAAACACCGTTAGGTTTAGCAGAATTCGTAGGTACTGGTGGAAGTCCAAATTACTTATTATCGGTTTACAACGGAGGTTCTAACGCCACTATATACTATTATAATGGCTCAACATGGTCCGCTACAGGCCTTACTACACTGAACAACTCTGCTAAAGTTAGATTCGCAACCATAGGAGGAAGAGTCTTCATGGTAAACGGCGTAGATGCAATGAAATCTAGCGTTGATGGGACAACGTGGAATACGACAAACTGCATTACTACAGACTCGGTTGTTCCTTCATTGATTTACCGCTATTCCGGTAAACTTATTTCAGGAGGATACAGCGGATTCAAAGACAGGCTTTACTTATCGTCGATTATTGACCCAAACGCTAACCCGACTCTTACGTGGAACACCAATCCATCTACGGGAGACTGGATTGATGTTAATCCTGATGACGGAGACAATACAACCGGATACGCAGACGTTTCTAACGTTGTTTTGGTCTTTAAGAGTAGAAATATATACCGACTATCGGTGCTTATCGATTCGGTTGACCCGGAGAGTATTTTTAATGCCGGGGCAGTAAGCCAAGAGGCTATTACAAAGTGTCAGGGTACTGTTTATTTCTTTTCTGGGGATTCTGTTTATTCGACAACGGGTGGTTATCCTACGCAAATTTCACGCCTAGGAATACAAGATTATATAGATGCTATTCCGCAGTCTCAACGGGATTCTGTTACTCTTGGAGCTGATACTTGGAATGTGTATGTTTCAACCGGACAGATAACCGTAAACGGACTCACGAACTACTATGTTCTGAAATTCTCAGTCCGTGACCAGTCTTGGTCCGTCCACTACTATCCTGTATTCTTTGGAAGATTTTCACAATATACGGATTCATTGGGGAGAAGATTAAGGGTGGCTGATTCGGCAGGATATGTGCAAACGATAGGATATGGAGACACGGACAACGGAACACCTAGATTTTACACACTTGATACTCAAGAGCTTGAATTTGGTGAAAGGGTCGCGACAAAGAAGATAACTGGACATATCGGAGTTTTTACGAGAAGTGCCGGAGGGTCTACCATCAGCGTGAAAGAAGAAACTGGAGATTGGCGGTCTCTATCTAAGAGTGTAAAAAGCCCTATTGATATATTTGACGATAACGTAGAGGGAAGGTTCTTGAAATTCAGATGGAGTGGGACAACTTCTACTGTTGACCCAATTTTCGAAGGGCTCATCTTTCCTGAGGTAAAAAATCAGGGGATAATTGACGATTTATGATTTATGACAACTGGGGAAACAGGACCAACGACGACGGGACGCCTATCAATGCCCCTCTTTCCGGTTCGTTGCCTGATTTGAGCAACGAAGTCATAAGCACAACGCTAATAAAAGGTGGCGCTTCAAGCAACTTCAAGACCGGAGTCAGTGGGTATTTCCTTGATAACACGACTGGAGATGTTGAGTTTGGTAGTGGGAAGTTCCGTGGGGACATATCAGGGGCATCTGGCACTTTTGGGAACCTTCACATAAATAGTCCCGCCAATACGATAGTTGTAAATGACGGAACAAACGATAGAGTTTTAATCGGCTGTCTTGCTGGAAAGTTTTAGTATGGATTACGGAGCACGTGTGGCACAAAAGGGATATGATACGAATACGTGCCCGGATGATAAACTGGTGTTCAGTTCATCATTTCAGACATTGAAAATTTATTCCGTTCAGACTGCCACTACTACCATCCCCGGTCTCGGCGGAGGTACGAACACAATAACGATGAACCATAACCTAGGATATTATCCTCCATATATAGTGGTTTATAACGGAAGAACGCAGACAGGACTGAGTCAAAGCTACTTTTTCAGTGACTCTAACCTCTCTGCGCTAGTGACGAGAATGACTACATCTCAGCTACAGATAGACATAGACACGTATTTTGATTTCACAATAGGCGATAACACCGGAGATACGGTATATTTTACTGTTTATATATTCCTAGACGATTTCAGGACCGTTTCTGAGAAAAACATAATAACAGGTACAGTATCTCCTGGTAGTCACGGTGACTACGGTATACGAGTAAGTAAGGAGGGATATGACGTGAAGACATGTACCGATGAGCAGCTTTCGTTCTCAAGCTCTTTCTACAACCAGCTTATCCATAAGAAAGGTACCGTGAGCGGAGTAGCGGCAACCGTTTCGCATAATCTCGGATACATACCAAACTTCCTTTTTTATTACAGGCCGTCAGGACAGACGTATATAACATATGACCCAATAGTAGGGCAGATAACGTCTTCAGATCTCTTGAGCGGACTGTCTTCAGGGTATACCGGATACTATGTCATTTTCAAGAACAACCTTACATGAAAGACTACGGAATACGAATTTCATATGATGGATACGATGTGAAGACATGTGATGATATTGACTGCGTTCTTACTTCAAAGTACCCGCTGCTGAAAGGTTCTCTGTCGGGAAACGGGACAATAACGGTGTCGAGCGGGTATACACAGGTTGTTTCGATTCCTCATAACCTTGGTTACATACCGATGTTCAGGGTTCTGTCTGATGCGAATCTCGGAATAGGCTCATATGTACAGGTTCCATATCTCGACTCTACGGCGTTCACAACAAATTTCATTACGGCGAGGGCTGATTCGACAAATTGCTACATAGAATTCTACTGGGAAGAATGGGGAGGAAGTTCGGCGACATATGCGTATTCGTACTTCATCTTTGTCGATAAGGGAAATTTAAATTAGTTGTCAATATCAAGAAAAAGTATTATAATAATAGTATATGGCAAAAAAACTATCCGACAGAGAAAAAGCAGCGAAGAAAGCGGGGACACCTGTTGATTACTCTAAGTCTGCTAGTCAGCAGGGGAAATCCGCTACAAAGGCAAATTCTGGAAAGACGGCGGTAAATACAAACCCGTCATCTTTCAATGCGGCCGCATACGGGAAGAACTTTGAACAGGCATTTAATGCAATGGACCCAGCCACACAAGCATCAGCGGCTGTATTACTTAGTCAGACTCAAAAAAATGCTCTTATCTCAAATCAACCTGCCCCGGCAGTTCTTGATGATAAGGAGCTAAAGAAACTTTGGTCACAAGCTGAAAATGACCCAACGATTTCACAGACATACGCAAATGAACTAGCCTTAGGAAAAGATACATTCCTCAAACAAGTTGACCTTTTCAGCTCTGATTATGCTCAATTGACGGATAAAGAAAAGCAGGATTATGTTGAGGCGAAACAGAACCTTGAGTCTACAGCGGCTCAATCTGGACAGGCATATTCAGGCTTCAGGAAGCAAGCGCAAGACAAGCTTGAAAAATCTCAATCAGATATTATATCCTCGTCTACAAGACAGGCTCAAAACACCCTTAACCAACTTCAGAGCCAATTTGAGCAGAAGTATGGAACAACTGCGCTTCAGGGACTTAACGTAGGAACGGTGAAGGCTGGAACAGCTACTCCAGTAGGAATGCAAGCTAATTGGATGGCTCCCTCGACAACTGACATCAGTTATAAACCTACAGGAGGAGTTGTTGGAACACAGGCTCAGTCTAAACTTGCTGATATTACCGCTCAAGACCAAGAATTACAGCAACAAGCTCTTCAGAAGCAGACTCAATCTAACTACGAAGATTGGCAGAAACAACTTAAGAAGGCCGGAAAAATAGCATAAATATATGGCAAACGACCAATACCAGTCACCTACAATAGAAGGAGCAGATGTCGCTAATCCGTTTGGCTTAGGAGGGTCTCCTTTTGTATCAGCTCAAAACACAGTTACGCAGTCTCCAGCCTATACTCCTGCTACTCAACAGAATCAACAGACTCAGCCAGCACCGAAAGTAGGCACAGCACCGAAAGTAGGCATTTCTGGTGGCTCTCCAGCAGGAGGACTTTATTCAGCAGACCAAAATGGGCTTAAGAAACTATTGAATCTTGCAAAGCCTACTTTGGACAATAACAACAAACTGATTGACCAAAGAAATCTTGTTTACAAGCAACTTTATACAGCACCTCTGTCAGATGAAGAGAAGGCGGCTTTAACACCGTCTACTAAGCTTGCAATAGAAAGCGGTCAAAGAAGCTTGATGGAATCACAGATTAGGGCAATTAACAGCCAGTTGCAAGGATATACTCAAGGAATAGACAATTCCTTACAAGGATATATGGATTCAGTTGCAAAGATGCAAGACTTCAAAAAAGATGTTGTTAAAGAGTTAAGCTCTAATCCTGGAAGCGCGATGCTTTATGGTTATGATACGCTCAATAAGATGGGAATCGATGTTTCTTCTCTTGGAATAGGGACGACTATAAAGATTCCACAAGGGACTCCTGCTGCACAGAATAACAATCCTGGAAATCTTATGTTCGTTGGGCAGGAAGGAGCTACTCAAGGAAGTCCAAAATATGACAAAAATGGAAATGTTGTAGGTTATTGGGCGAAGTTTTTAACTCCTGAAGCTGGCTATCAAGCCCTTCAGAGACAGATTCAACTTGATGCAAGCCGGGGAATGACGCTTTCTCAATTCATACATAAATACGCACCTGCGTCTGAGAATGATACGGCAAAGTATATTCAAGACGCAATACAAGCTACAGGAGCTACTGAAAACACGCTTATTTCATCAATAGACCCGTCTGCGATTTCTTCATTTATGGCAAAGAAAGAAAGTGGGTCTACGTTAGCGTTTGACCAATCGGCATCTACAACGTCAGATATTTCAGGAGTAGGTTTCACTTATGCTGAAGCGCAAAAAGCTGCCCCAGGAATATCACAATCTGACTATAGCAACGCCATCCAGGTTGTTGACGGTGGAATTGTTCCATCTGAATTAAGTAAGAGAGCTGCGAGTTATAGCTCAGTATTAGCGGCTGCTAATGCTTATTCCATGAAAAAGGACGGGAAGCCGTTCAGTTTCGCTGGTGCTGAAAAGAATTATAAGTTCGCTTCAAACGTACAGACACAGAATACGCTGAACTTCCTAAGCTCATTGGTAGGTAATGATGAAAGACATCCAGGAGGAGGAAACCTTGATGAACTCGTTTCACAATCTGATAACATTCCTAGAACTCAGCTGCCACCATTAAATGACACGATAGCGTGGTCTAAGCTTAAAACTGGAGATGCCAGATATGCCTCATACTATGCCGCGGCAACTGAAGTGTCTGACCAGGTTGCAAAGATTCTTCAGGGAGGTGGAAGCGGAGGAAATACATCTGACGCCAAGCTTAAGCAGGCCAAGGAACTGTTCGATATAGGATTTACTCCTGATCAGGTAAAGGCTGTTGCATCAACACTAAAGACTCTTCTTGTAAACAGAAAAGAATCCATGATTTCAGGGAATCCTTATCTTTCTGAATACTCTAGTTCGACAGATTCTACTTCAGGTGAGTCAGCTATATCAGACGAAGAGGCAAAGAAAGTAGTTCAACAAACATTAAATACTAGCGGGACTTCTTCTTCATCTAACTTCGAGTGGTACAATCCTTTTACTTGGCTTTAAATTTATGAATCAACAGCAGTATCAGGACATGAAATCTAAAGGATTATCTGATTCTCAGATAATTAAGTTTGGAAATGTCAGTCAGGACGAGATAAATAATTTAAACAAGGCTCCTGAAAGAGGAATAATTGGAGAAATACTTCCGGTTGGAGGAGCTATTTTAGGAGGAATCGGCGGAGGTCTTTTAGGAGGAGCTGCTGGTATAGAGACTGGTCCAGGAGCTGTTTTGACTGGATATGCAGGAGGAGTAGCTGGAGCAACTGCTGGAGGAGCGGCCGGAGAAGCTGCTCAACAAGCGATTGAAAAAGCAATCGGTAAAAGGAATGAATTTTCTGGGACCGATATAGCAAAGACTGGTTTACAGCAAGGACTTATGGAAGCCGTTGGAGGACCAATCCTTAGTGCCGGTGGAAAAATTTTAGGAGGAGTTGGAGAAACAGTCTCTAAGGCAGTAATGCCGACATCAAAAGCAGAAGCCGGTTTGTTGCAGGCATATAAAGCAGGAGCTCCTCTATGGGAAAGAGCCTTGGCTGGAATTAAAGGAATAGCTGGAACAGTTAAGAACGGTGTAACTGGAGCCGCCGAAGATGCTTCGGCAAAAATAATTGGTTCCGTTAAGGAGCCCATAACATCCGCTGGCACAGCTTTCGAGAAGGGGTTAATGGGGACTGAGAGCATGATAGGGATTCAGGCTAAAAGGGCGGCTACTAATCTTTGGAATAATTTAGTATCACCGGCATTAAAGCAATCAGAGGAGAAGGTTAATTTGCAAGATTTCTTTTCTGAAGCGGAAAAGAAAATCATAGAAAAAAATCCTGAGCTGACGAGACAGGGTAATTTATTAGGGGATTTACAAGAAATAAAAGACACCTACTCGAATAAGGGAGTAACAGAAGTTACGTTGGAAGAATTACAAAAACTTAAAGAGGGTTGGGCTAAATTTGTTCCAAAGAAAGCGTATTCAGGAGGAACTATTCCTGGAATAAAAAACGAAGTCGGAAATTTTCTTTCTGGTAACGCTAGAAATGTTATTTATTCAAAGCTTGGAGATGAAGTAAAACAAGCTTATTTTGATTATGGAAATCTAAAAGGATTACAAGAGCTTGGAAAAGAGGCTATGACGGGAGGGAAATTGAAGGGTGGATTTGGAGGTTTTTGGAACACAATAAAAGACATGGCGCTTGTACCAATTGGAACCGTAGGCGGTCAGGCTATTTATAAAGTTGGTAAAGGAATTGAGTTGGTTGGAAGGCCTGGAGGAAGATTTCTCAGAGATATTATCCCAGCTTTTGGAGATGAAGGTGTCGGTAAAAACATAACTAGTGGACCTATGACTTCATCCAGCCAGTCGTCATCGAAACCGCCCACACAATAAACAGTATTATAATTATCTTTATCATAAATAAAGATTATCATAGTTTATCTAAAAAATCAATGAGAATCCTATACGTTACACACGACTTCTTAGCCCCTGACCTCGCATTAAGGCTTAAAGACGAAGGGCACGAGGTTCTTTTGGCTGCTAAGAATAAGAATATCGACGCTCTCAAGGGAACGATTCGACGTGTTCCGTACGGGAAGAGACTAGAAGTCGCAAAGATTTCTGACCTTATTATCTATGATGAAAGAGAGGGAGATGAGCCTTCTAATCTTAGGAAACAAGGACTTTCAGTGATAGGCGGTGATAAAAAAACAGTAAAACTTGAACTCGATAGAATCGTATCGAATAAAGCTGTAGAGTCTGTAGGGATTCTAGTCCCTAAGGTGTTTCCAGTGAAAGACCTCGAAGAGGCTAAGTCATTCATACTTGAAAAAAAAGGAAAATGGGTTTTAAAGCAAATGGGGAAACTCGACGGGATAAAAGGACTAAACTCGGTCGCTAAGATGGACGACTCTGAAGATGTAGTAGCGTATATTGACTTTTTGTTAGGAATATGGCCTAAAGAAATAAATCAAGAGTTTGTCTTACAGGAGAAAATTGAGGGTCATGAGTTCGCCTGTGGCTCTTATTGGAACGGGAAAGAGTTTATGAAGGACGCTGACGGTGATGAGATTTGCGAAGAGAATTGGGAGCATAAACCACTCTTCCCTGGAAACCTTGGAGAGTCAACAGGAGAGCAATTCACCGTAATGCACTACGTAAAAGCGAAGGACTCTAAGCTCTTTATGGAGACTCTTGATAAATGTCGTCCTATTCTTGAAAAGATTGATTACAGAGGAGATTTTGACATCAACTGTATAGTGAACGAGAAGGGCGTTTATTTCCTTGAGTTCACTCCTCGTATGGGAGTTCCTGCAACTTCTGCTCAAATCGCTATACACAAGAATCATTGGGGAGATTTTCTTAAAGCTATTGCCGATGGTGAGCAGATTCCTTTTGAGTATAATGAAGGATATTGTATTGTTTCATGGCTTTATACAAAGCCTTTTCCTGCAATACATATTGATGGAAACAATGAGAATAAAAAAACAGGAAATGATGATGAGTCTATCTTTATCAAGATGAGTCAGTTGCTTGGAAACTCATACGGAATGCCTATCCTCTTCAAAGAGAAGCTCTCTAAAGATGACTTAAAAAACATTCATCTTGATGGAGTATATATAGATAATGGAAATCTGTTTGTTGCAAATCAGGATGGATTTGTTCTTACTGTTACAGGGATGTCTGAAACCGTTGACGAATCAGCTGATAAAGTCGAAGAATTGCTTAGGAAGATAATTGTTCCTAAGGGGTTCTGGAGAAATGATTTCAAAGAATCAAATTATCATAAGAGCAAGGAAGACCTTATTAAGTGGGGGTATCTCAACGAATCTCCATCAAAAGAATCAAAAAATAATGAAGAGAGAATGCTTATCAGAGATGAGATTAAAAAGCTATTGAAAAGTAACTAAATTATGTGCATAACACCAACAGAAATACGGGCAATTGTTGCAGAAAATAATGCAAAAATTACCGACAATATCCTAGATAAAATACCGGCGATAATAACGTCGGTAGCAAACACAATGCAACACAAAACAGCGCCTGAAACGCAAAGACAGTTGGACGAAAACAGGGAGCGGCTTGATAAAAACGACAGAGACCATCAGAAGTTAATGAAACTTGTGGAATCAGTAGTGACAAGCCAAGAGGAACACGGTAAGGCTTTCGCTAAGTATGAGGCCCTTCTTATTTCAATCGACGAAGCCGTTAAAGCAAAGGGTTGGCTAAAGAGGAAAATGAAAGAGCACTGGCCGTCTATATCCGCGGCTATCGTGGTTTCGCTGACTGTTCTTGGATATGCTATCAAGGGATGGATAATGTCAGAAATCGATAAAAAATAAACTTGATTTTAATTTGTAAATGTGCTATCATATGGACAAGTCGACATTACTGATAATCGGAATCGGAGCAATTGCTACGGGAATATCGACAATAAAGGAAGACCTTATGACGGGTCTCGTTCTCGTAGTCGTTGGGATGGCTGTAATCTACTTCCGTGAAAAGATGAAGCTAAAATAATGATTGAAATCATTAAATCATTGATAGGAATAGGCGAGGCGTTCCTGCTATGTGTTTTTATTGTTTCGGTTATCATAGCGATTATCCCGGGAGACCCTGAAATAAGAGATTACCAGAAGAAGTTTCCATTCTATGTTTTTGCAAGTATTGTAGCGCTGTTTCTGCTCTATATCGCAGTCTCGGCTAATCAGTAAGGTACGCTATGGGTCATGAACTCTATCAAGGAGAACAATTTTCTAAAACGCTTAGACGATGGGGCCGTATTTGCCTTATCTCTTGCATTTTGGGTCTATTTTTGGTCGTATATTTTATTATGACAGCCAAATCAGTGGCACAAGAAGTCTCTAATACTCGTAATTGGAAATCCTATGACGTGCAACCACACACAATCAACAAATAATTTTTGTAATAATTGTATGCGGAACAAAAAAGGACAGTTCACGTCGGAAGTCCACAAAACAAAGGATGAGGCCTATGAGAGAGGTTGCCTTGATACGGTAGAGACGATGACAGAGGCGTTTCGGAAGGACGTAGCCCAATTGCTTGCGGAACAGCGGGAAGAGGAACGCTTACGGACAGACGAATACATCGAAAGAATGAGAAAGCGGTTTATTAGAGAGGGAACGCTCCAAATCGTCATGGGTGCTATAATCGGTATCTGTTCGTCAATAATCGTACTTTTATGCCTATAAATAATCAATAATCGTACTTTTATGCCTATAAATAGATATTCACAAAGAGACCCGCTTTGGGCGATTTTTAAGATGGGAAACTCAACCGAAACGTTGGGGAAATCAGGTTGCACGACGACCTCAATTGCAAACGGAGCCGGATGGTTCGGCTTTACTACGACACCGGCATGGTGGGCGAAGAAAATCGAATACACCTCTCAAGGTCTTATCCTTTGGCCGTCAATCAACAAACTTCCTCTCCCGTTCAAATGGGAGTATCGCTACTATTCGACCGACCCGAAACTCTTCCCGGCTCTCTCGGAAGCACTCAAGAACCCGAACAAGTTCGTCATCGTCGAAATACGTCATTCTCATTGGGTTCTGGCAACGTCGTTTATCCTTGGAATACTTACAGCACTTGATCCATGGACGCTTCCTACAGCAACAAAGAATATCTACGGTAAGGGATATATCACCGGATGTTCCGTGTTCGTGAAGAAGTAGAAAAACGAGGCAAGTGACTACCCTGGAACCTTCTGTCCGGAGTGAGAGGCCACTACACTTGCCATGGAGTATCGAAAGTCAGGGATATTAGGTCACTGCAGTGCGATAGATGCTTCTAGTTGTCCATGCGAAAATGGACGGGCAGCGCGAGAGGATTAAGGCGGGCGCACTCGCCTCCTCTCGTGATCATAAATAGCGCGGTAGTGAAGCGGCATCATGGAAGACTCATAATCTTTCGTCCCGGGTTCGAATCCCGGCTGCGCAACATGAAACGAAAAACCCTGAAAAAATTTCAAGTCCACATGGGGCTGTTCGACTTCGCAGTCAACTTTGCCGTAGGAGACTGCGACGCGTGTATTAAGTACGTTCGGTTCAAATTTGAAGACGAAGAATTTGAAGACGACAGCAAGGGATACGCTCCTCGTGGAAAATGCTTTTTCAAGGCTGGTTATGTCCCTATAATATGGATTCCTAGAGTGCCAAAAACACCAAGAGAATACGGGACGCTATCTCACGAATGTTTTCACGCCCTGATGCACATGCACGACTGGGCTTCTGTGCCTGTTGGCGTGGAAAGCACTGAAGAAGTAACAGCACACGCGCTCGCGCATCTCGTCACGAAGGCACTCGAAAAAATGAAATGAAACGACTCAAACGGATAATCCAAGAAGTTATCTCCACCAGCGACCTCAACGCTTTGATTCTGCGAAAATATGTTCAAAAAGAAAAAACCACCGACAGAGCAGCAGAAAAAAGAGAAACTTCGCAAAAAGTGCGTTCTACTAGCAAAAAAGATAGCCGGAGAAAGAGATAATTATACCTGCCAGTATTGCGGAGTCGGCAGGCCTCAACGAATGACGCACGAACACCATATTTTCCACGAGGGAATGTTTAAGGCAATGTCGGCCGACCCGGAAAATTTACTTACTCTTTGTGCATCACACCATCAAGGTGGAATGTATATGAGAAGCAACGACGGGTTCAATTTTCACAATAGCCCGAGGGAGTCTACGGAGTGGTTTATGGAGCATTATCAAGAACGATACGCTGAACTGAAAAGACGGTCACTGATAACCGTCCCACTTGATATGGCATTCTGGGAATCAAAACTAGAGGAATTGAAGTCACTAGCATCGCGCTAGACGCAAAATTTGCCACCGCCATGCCCCGTAAATATCAAACTGGTACATATGCACCAAACAACATGTAATCAGTGCTCACAGAAGAGATTCTGCTTCGACGGAGTGTGCAATAGATGCTACCGTGAGAACAATCCCGCAAAAAAGAATTATCCGAATAGACTTTCAATCTCCTACGAACCGGAAGAAATCGAAGAATTTAAGAAGAACATCAAAAAAAAGTGTTCCTGGTGCGGTAAAAAGATTCCCGGTACGGTCGAGCATTACATGGAATACGGGAACGCCTGCAAAGATACGGTTACCTGTAAAAGCCGAAAAATGCTCCAAAATGACGGGTATTTAAGCGATATACGGATACTGGTATGACCGAAGCCCAACGGAAAAAGCGAATCAAAGAGTTGCTTCAAGCAATCAACAGCGGGATGTTCTCCGAGGAGCAGACGGAGAAGATGAGGCGAGAAGTTGAGGAATTGCGTTATTATTAAAAATACTTTATCTTTTCAGAAGAATGAAGTGGTGGGCATGACGAGATTCGAACTCGCACTCCGGGAAGGGAAATAGTTTTCAAGACTATCGCGTATACCGATTCCGCCACACGCCCACGACTTCAGTCTCCTGATGGTATTAAAAAACCTGAAGGATAATATGCTCGCTGAAAATTGACCTCGTGTCAGTGACTGGCGAATTCATATTACATCAAACGATTAGACCCTTTATGCTTGCAGGCGAGTGGTCTTTTCGTTTTTAAGGCTTAGCTAAGGATAGTTGACAAGATTGAAAAAGAGGAGTATTGTGTAGGTGATAGCAATTCACAAAAAGACTCGTCTTCAAGCGAGCGCAACACAACACAAAAGGCGTCTATTCTCATTCGCTTTGCAATGCTTTCTAGTTGTGGGAGCACTTGAAGGCAAAGCGAAGCAGAATCGATGTCTTTTTTTGCACGCAATTTTTCACAGAAACGGAATCGTGATCCTCGAGAAATCATGATTCCATTCCTGCCAGGAAAATAATACGGGTAAACTAGCTGGCGGCTCACCTCATTCAGGGTATCCCAGAGAAAAGGGAATCGAAGGAATCGTGGCGCAAAGAAAGGAAAAGAAGCGTAACGACTCGGAATCCTACACTGAATAGGGAGAACAAATATTACCCCGTACTATATTGCAATATATTGAAATTAACTTATGGAGAAAAAAAAATGGAAAAATTTTCGAAAAAACGATTTAGAATTGACGGAAAGGGTCGGTTTAACAAAAGAAATGCATTTAATCCTTAAAGAACAAAGAAAGATTCAGGGAAAATCAATGGCGAGGATAGTAAATGATTTAATACTAGAAAAACATGGAAAATGTTCTTGATAAAAACAGTTGCGAAATAAAAGAGTGTAGGTTTAAGGACATAAGACACATATTCGAGGAATTTCATTATAAGAAGGGTCACATGGGCGGTGGAATATCAATGTGCTTCGCAATGTATATGAGCGGTGAAATGGTAGGAGGAGCTGTCCTAGGATTGCCAAGACACCAGAGCAAGTATCCTAAATCAATAGATATACGACGAATGGCTTGTCTGGATTCCTCTCCGAAGAACAGCGAAAGTTATTTTATAGGGCAGATTAAAAGATGGGTAAGAGACAATACAGACAACGAAAGTATTTTATCATATAGCGATATAACGGTTGGTCATTTTGGGACAATCTACAAAGCGTCAGGATTTTATGAGGCAGGGAGAACAGCAAAATCTAAATATGTAATATGGAATGGAAAAACATATCACCCAAGGTCGCTAAGCATAGACAGAGACTACTCTTATAAATTAAGAGAAGCTGTAAAAACAGGAGAAGCCGAAATAAAAACTGGACTTCCGAAGATAATATGGATTCTTCCGGTAAAAAGGAAGAAATATAAGAATCAATATGAAATGCCCATGCTGCGGACAGACAATCAAACAAAAGAAGCCACCAGAGTTCAACCCGGACGGCGCAAAAATCATCGAAAAGTTCAAAGAACTCTCCCCATCACTTACTTACGGGAACAAAACCCAAAGGAAAGCCTGTGACGAGATGATAAACAAGTGGGGGATAGATGAAACGCTCCGGATGGTTGACCAGGTACTACAGGCGAAGAGGTTGGACCAGTATTGCCCTAAGGCCGTAACGCCGCTCGAGATGTGGCAAAAGATAGGCGACTTTAAGGTCTACTTTCAAGGGAAGATGAAGAGTAACACGGTTAATTTAGACGAGACATGAAAAAGATTTTCTTTTGGGCGGTAATCAATGAAAATGGGAAAATAGACGCAAACTTTTTTATTATACCTATTCCGTACCTAGCTGTTTTCAAAAGTAAAAAAGATGCTGAGTTTCATAAAAAATACGTCGCTCAATCAAGAAAAGCAAAAATAGTAAAAGTATGTATCGTTTTACAGGAAGAAGAGTAAGAAGTAAGTAAAAACTATGACAGCCAATGTATATGTATAAAATAGTAGAAAAAGACGATAACTACGCAGTGCATTCAATCGGTTATTATTCCAAAGAACAAGCACAGGAAAGAATTGACAGTGGAGAGTGTAAAAAATATTGGATTAATAAAGGCGCTGAATTTATTGTGATAGAAGATATATGAACCCATCAACACAACTATCAATAGACGCAAAAGACCACGTTATTATTTTCAACGACTTTTCGAGAAAGTTTATCACAAAGAGACAATACGAAAAGATATTGGAAGTAAGCGGAGAAAGTAAGTTTATTATTGACGGTTGTGAGTATTATAAACGCAAAATTGACAAACTTCTCACGCCGGAAGAGTTCGCTTCCCAGTACCCAAAAGAGACGAAGACTATTTATCGAGATTTTTCAGCCGAGAAACCGTTCAAGTGGGAACGACAGAACAAGCGGGGACTAGAGGAAATGGCTAAAGGTGTTCAGAGACATATCGACTCCGACAAGTACCAAGGAGGGCGAGAGCCGATAGACCTATTGGCGAAGATGAAACTTAAATTGGTTGATTTTTGAATATGAACCAATCAGAAATATGGGAAGATAGATACGAACAGCTGAGAGCCATTCACGCGATGTTAAAAATACTTCAAGGGCGTGAAGTCAACGGTATACCTCATTTTGCGGTGGAACCAATCCTAATCGGTAACGGCAGATACGATAACTCTCTCGAGATTATAGACAAGGCTCTATATTCGGCAGAAAAGGTCTGTGCTAAATTTATGAATTAATTGATTTTTGAGTATGAAAGTAAAAATAGTTTTACCAGGAACAGAAGAAGACGAGGCGTCCACTGGCCTTCGAAGTCTTACAAAGGCGATAGAAGAACACGGAAACAATGCTGATCATGGATTCCTAGATGGAGAATACGGATACGGCGCTGATTTTGAAAATGAAGTATTTGAGATGCGTCCGTACTACTGGGGAGATTGTGATTGTGGATTCGATGGCGCAATGGAATCAATTAAGCTCGAACACAGGCCAGAATGTTATCAGACCGAGTTGATGGAAGAAGAGGAAAAAGCCGGGAAGGCAATGGAATTAAAATACGGATTCAGAACATGGCCGGAAGGATGGTCTTACTCACTACAGCAAAGAGTCGAAAACAAAATTTATAAGAAGCTCTGCAAAAAGCACAACCTTCCTGTGACTGGATGTGCTGTCCATTGTACTTGTGATTATATGGAGCGGTTGGACAACGAATACAAGAGACTTGGATTTCCTAATTCTAAACATCTCACGACTTGTTCATATGAAATTCCGAACTTCAAATATAAACCGACCGGATTCGAGGTTCGTTGGTACAAGTATATAGGTAGAAGTATGGAATATTCCGGAAAACTGGGAGATATTCGAAAAATGATAAATCATTGCATAGAATCACTTGACAAGTGTCGAAACAAGGAGTATACTGGGTATAGATAAGTGAACCGAAGGAGCAAACAAACGCATACCTTGTCCGCTCACCTATCCAAAGCGTCACTATCCCACGGCATAGCCTCCGGACAGTACGCGCTAGTATAATCCAGAATAGTAAGGCTATGAATATCAAGATTAAAGCCGACAACGTGTCGGACTTTCGCCGAAAACTTGTTGACGCCTCGATTGTCGAGACCGGTCGTGATATTCACGCCATAACGTCGGTCATGCGTGAAGACAGACTCCGGTACCACGACCACTAACGGGAATGGGACAACGATTGCGAACGGTGCCAGTTGGAACGCGAATAGTGCGCTAACGAAAACTAAAAGGATTCATTGACGGCATGCAGTCGTTCAGTATCACGGCGAATGGTAGAAAAGCATTAAGGTAAAGAAATATGGAAGAAAAAATATCACTCTATAATATCCTTGACGCGAAGGACTTTATAGCGAGGATGGACGACGAAGAGGATGGTCTTGAAGAGTATTCCAAGTCACTCGCGATTCAGGAGAAGAACAAGGTAAATGCGATCGTCGGGTATCTACGCGAAAATGAACTTACCGCCGAAATGATAGAGGTCGAAATCGCCCGTCTGTCGGAAATGGCGAAGTTCTACAGGAACAGACAGGAGAGAATCAAGAAGTCAGTGAACTTTGCGATGAAGGCGCATGACATCGAATCAATCGAGACGGGACTTTTCAGGCTCTTCTTTCGGAAGTCCGAAAGCGTAGAAATCGAAGACGTGTCCAAGATACCGGAAGACTATCTTGTCACGAAGACCACAACTTATCCGGATAAGGTAAAAATCAAAAAGGCTATCAAGGACGGAGAGAAAATCAACGGAGTAATAATCAAGGAATCATCTAATTTGCAAATTAAGTGATATGGCAGACGTGAATGATTATGCTGGATATTCGTTACAGGACATTGTAGACGAACTTGAGGATTGGAAGGAAAAATCAGAAAAAATAGAAGAAGACAGGGCTGATTTAGAGGTTGAAGCGTCAGACCTAAAATATACAATTAAAGAGTTAGAGTCGGCGTTGTTGAATAATTCATTTAGCTTTAATAAGCCTTAAAATGTCATTTAATTTTTCAGACATCACTATTTATTGATAATTTTTTGACTTTTTACGAAAATAATAGCTTAGATAAAGGTTCGAATTATTCAACAACGCCGTTAGAGTCTGAATTAAGTAATATCGATAAAGAATAATCATGTGTTGCCAGCAGGAATCAATTTCAAGATGAAGGAAGGAAAGACGTTCGACCCGCTTCCGGAAGACGTGTACCAGGTAGAATTGTTCGACATCGAATTGCAGGAGAAGCCGTCCTACAACGACAAGACGGTCATGGAAAAGGTCATGTCCTTCCAGTTCGTCGTATTGGACGAGGGAGAGTTCCGTGGACGCTCTATTTGGAAGAACTTTGTCCCGATTTATCTTTACATCGGAAAGAACGGAAAGAACGCGCTCTACCAAATCACGGAGGCAATCATCGCCCGTGAATTGAAGGACGAAGAGATTGCTACGTTCGGGAGCGATTTCATCAACAAGCTGGTCGGGTATCAGTGCCGTGTGACCGTGAAAAATAAGGAAGGTAAGGAGGGAAAGTTCTTCTCGAATATCGACACGTTTCTTCCGAAGAAGGCATCTCTCACGAGACTCACGTCCGAGGAGAAGGAAAAGGCAGTCATCAAGCATGAAAAGGAAGAGACCGGAAAGAACGCGTTTGGGAAGGAATATTCAGAAATCCCTACCATCAGCCTTGACGAGGATGAGTTCATGACGAACCACCAGGGAGACAACATGAGCGATTCAAATAACCCTGAGGTAGAAATCGTAGACGTTCCGTTCTAAATATGAAGACAATCCAAACAACAGCAGTAATAGGTGGAATACGATCAAAAGCAGACCATTCTCTTGGATTATCTATCAGCACGCCGGAGTATTCAGCGGATGAGTCTGCCGAGATGCTCCGGCTTCAGGGGTTGAATGTTCTTCTCACTATCAAACCTCTCGACGAGGAATCAACGGAGACAATTACGATTGACCGTGAAGCAGGAAGCAAGTCACCGAGCGAGAGGATGAGAGGGGTAATCTTTCGCATGTGGGAATCGCGGAAAGAGAAATGGCCTGACTATGAGTCATACTACAGGCACATTATGGAGGGGTTGATTGACCAACTAAAGGACAGAATCTGATTATGAAAATATGGATTTTAAAGCATAAAGGTAAGTCATGGGTTGGAAACCTTATCGGAATTGGAGGAGGAGAAATGAAATTCCAAGACGGACGCGAATGCTATTTTGGTGAGTATTTCTTCTTCAAGATAGACGCTGTTAGGAGGATGAACTCATACGAACATAAAGAATTCCTTGAAGTGGTTTCGGCCACTGTCGAACACTGTGATAGAGACAACCGTAAGAATAACCTATGAAGTACCTAGCTAGAAATCTACAAGCAATGGACGACAAATGTTTTGCAAAGATATGGACGGAAGTCAACCGCGAACATACTAAACGATCACAACGGAAGAGAAGCCCTGAATCACGACGCTCAAGCGGACTCAATTCATGGGCCAAGCAGACCGAAGGACTCGCGCCGGAAGAGATAGCAGAAATGATGCGTAAACGAAGCGCAAAAAGGGGTGTTGACAAGTAGCGAAACAAGGAGTATACTGTACTTGTAAGCAATTAATCAGGCGTTCGTCCGGGTGCGAATCGAGCGCGAATATGGGAAAGGTAATAAAGTCGGTCGGTCGGTTTTTCTTCAAGTATAGCGGTTTAGAGGATCTTTTCGACGAAATACAGGTTCGGGTTACGGCATACAAGCGTTGCCTGAACATCGTCCCGGTGACATACAAGCTGTTTATATCGCTTGTAGGGATAGCAATTGGAGCAAGTGGCATGTATGTGTACTTTGAGGGTAAAAGCTTAGTGGCTAGCCTCCTAGAGGCCAATACGGTGACATTTGTAAGCACTGTAGAGGCGGAAACGCCTGAAAAGGTCGAAGAGGTGAAAATCGAAGTTCTGAACGTCAAGGAAATCGTCGAAAAGGTTTATCGTTTGGAATCGAGCAGAGGAAAGAACGACTCGTGCAAGGTTCCCGGGAAGGTCAATGGATTCGGTTATGCAACGTATGCCGGGAAGGCTCCATGCTTCAATAGCCACGACGAGATTAAAACGATTGTCGAGGGATGGTTCCAAGACAAAATGGACCGCGGGATGACGGTCGGACAGGCAACATGTCTCTACAACACCGGAACAGCAATCGACGACTGTCCCTATTATCAGAAGTTTCTCTCGTTGTAATTTAGTGACTGGGTATCACGCGCCGTTATATCGCGAATTGGTGTCAAAGCCATGTGTGATATACAAAGACGTCGGATACCTGGTCCATACATATATGAAAACTCTGCTATTCATACTAGCTGGAACCATCATTTTATTAATGGCTTACGGTCATACTAATGCTCTCTGCAAGGAATCTAACCGACTCCGAGATACCGAGACTACACACGATAGGTGGCTGAATTGGCGAGAGAAACCGAACTGCTAACAATAATGTTACAAAATAATATAATTTCAAAATAATGAGTATGCCACGATACAAAGAACCAATAGAAGTGACAGGTGAGATAACTAAGCGACATTCATTCCAAGAACTCAAATATATGGAAAACGAACCAAAGTATAAGGTAGGTGATGTGCTTATCAGGCCAGACGGCGAAAAAAGAACGATCAAGGAAGTAAGGCAATTTTGGGGATACTGTATGGAAGGAAGATGTTCATCGCCAATATGGATGGAGGACGATATCTCTCATTGGAAACTACAAGAACCACTTATTAAGGATTTCTTAATATGTGAAAAAATTCTACGGCAAATAGATACTTCAAGTAAATGACGGCCATAAATCATTGACAGACTCATGCGGATTTATACAGTACGCTAGTAGATATAAATATATGGAATGGAAGCTATCAGAAAAGGCGGAAGAGACGAAGCGTCTTATAGAGAACGGAGAAGAGTTAGACGAGTCTCCGTTTGGAGGAAGCGACGGGCTCTGGTATGACATCACGGACGGAGGATATTGTAATCCGGATGAGATTCTCACCGATGCGGAACAACTTAAAAAAGTCAAGGATGCTGTCGAAATACTACGAGATTTCGAAAATAATGTTTACGATAAGATAGTTCCTGAATTCTAGTAATGAAAAAACTATGTCGCCCTATATTTGTATACTCTTCACTCTGACAGACGGAAAATGTTTGTATCGTTTCGCTGTGAAGGCTGACTCCAACAAGCTTCAATTCGATGTTCTTCGTTATTGGTCAGAACCTGAAGAATTAGAAGCTTTGCGGAAACTGTTGCCATTACATGTGTCTAATATTGGAAATATAGTCGCAGTAGAAGAGATATTCGAACTATCTGACATGACGATATAGTTAACAAGTCGTAGATATATGGGGGGAGTGTGGCGGAGAGAATCCGTATGCGTACTAGAACATGCATGGTCGGCTAAGTCCATTCTAGTCTGGGCAAGTGCTAATCATATGAAGGCCACTGCGAGTTCAAACCTCGTCACTCCCCATATATCTACGACGCTTGTATCTTCAAAAGTCGGTCGCGTCGCGTTGTAACCGAGTCCTCTCCCCGGGACCAGGGCTTCGCTGGTGAGTAAGTGGATAAACTCACCCGCCGACTTTCGAGGATGTAAGTGATAGTTCTTTATTAAAATTAAAAAAGTGAGGTCCAAAATGAGATTCGAATTCACGAAGCAGTATCACGGGACGCTGTACGTCTACAATTCGGAGAATGAGGTACTGTACACGAGTAACAGTGCTAATTGCTACGAAAGCAGACAGATGCGTGAAAAGGAGGCGGTTCGTCTCCTGATGGACATCATTTATGGCGATGTGAAGCCGCTTTCCAGTTATTTCGCGGGTTATGGCAGAGATAGTGTCGGAACCTGCGGAAGATGCGGAGGTGCTTTATGAACCACCAAGAGCGGAGACGTGAGCAGAGGAAGGGATTCAGTCGGAATTTTGACCGGCATCATCGGGTTTGCAAGTCTCGCAAGGATGACCCATTGGTGAAGGGATACGACGTACATTCAGACGAAAACATCGTTTATGTGCCATCCAATCACCACAGGAATCATCATTGTTGTTTCGCAAATATGCTGAGTCACGAGATAGCAGCCGTTCTCACACAGCAATGGATTGACCCTCGGAGTTCCATGATAGCAATCTGGAACAAGCAAGGTGTTCAAGCGTGGCTGGACGAAGGTCGAAAGATGGGCTTCCTGTATGGGTAGAAAAACGCACAAAGGGCTTGCAACGGCAGGCCCAATGTGCTACAATTCAGTCATAATCAGCCTTACGTTCAATGATGGGGATTTCCTACTCGTAAGGCGGGGAATCCCTTTTATTGAGGAAAAATATGAATGAGAAATATAGTTTCGTAGAGGACAAAGACTTCAGAAAAATGAAAAAGTCTGAAAAGATAAAAATGCCTGTATTTGATGGTAATGATATAGAGATAGAGAAGCTGCTGCTATTGCCAATTAGCAGGAAAAATGATGGTTATGGTATGGGAGCATTTTTTGTCGAGACGCAACGTGGCTGGGCCAGACTCCATGATTATGACTGCTGGTGTATTTGTACAAAAATATCATCTCCAATACCACTGATATACAATCTCGTGCGTGGTGACTTCGAATACGGTGGGGTTGTGTTCTTCGAGTTTGGCGACGGCCGAAATGTTCTCGCAAAGGCAGAAGGATATGGAGGATCGGTTGTGCTGCACAGGCGATATGAATAGCTATAAGTGAGCCGCCTGGGCATTATATTTATAAATGTATGGAGCTAACAAAAAATGAGCGGAAAGTCCTTGAAGTGTTGGCGGAAGGATACGATTCATCCGAGTATGGAGATACGAAATTTTATCCGCTTTATGGAATCGAGAATCTTTCCGATATAAGCAGGGAAAATGTACGCCTTGCTTGCCGTTCTCTTCGGGATAAAGGCCTTGCAGAATACGCAAAAGGTTTATGGTCAGATGATGGTCCTGGTGGTTCAGGATACGGAGCGACACGAGCCGGAGCAACATTTATTAGGCCGTGTGATGTGTGCGGCGGACTGGCTACAAGCGACTTTTGGGTAAAAGATGGAAAGATGGTGTTCAGCTATGATGGAGCAAAGCATGTCAAGCTGTGTGAAGAGCATTATATTAGCCATTATCAAAACATATGAAAACACTATCCCTCTCCATCTCAAAAAAAATCGCAGACCTCGACGTGAATGTCGATAGTGAATTAGTGTACATTAAGCCTGGACAGGTTCGTCGTTCTGGAGAGTTGCTTGGAAGAAACTATCTCCCTGCATACACGCTCCAAGACCTTCCGGAAGTATTGCGGGCTATCGGAGAAAAGAAAGGATGGAGAGAAGACGCGACAGCGTCAGACTTTATCGAGGATGCTCTTCCTGAGAAACTGCGTGGAGGAACGCTTGAATTGGTAGGACTAGACATGAAAACACCAATGACAGAATATCACTTCATCGAAATCTGCCGTCTCTTCGCCGAAACAGGAGAACTCGGAGAAGGATCAGCTATTGAAGCCTATTTAATGGAACTATTATGACCGAATCAGAAATCAAGAAGAAGGTAGGTATGCTCCGCCAATGGCTCAACGAAGACCGTATCACAGACCCGAAGAAGATGGTAACAGACGAAGATATTCTCTATTTCCTAGGGATGGCTACGAGTGAAGAGGTAAAGGAATCGCACAGTTACGAAGAAGCAATGAATAAGATGTTCAAGGAACCACTCGATAAGTTGGACAATCTAAAAATACGATAAATATATGGAAAAGCACAAATGCAAGATGGAACTCGTAGGCTATACCGGTACTACCGGTAAGATAAGGACGGACAGAGGAGATGTCCTCATGCAACATTTTGATTCAGACTATGGTACTTTCTATAAAGGACTTATGTTCGGAATGACAGTGGAACCTGAGGTTGTGTTTTTGTACCAGTGTAAAAAGTGTGGAAGAGTATCTTTAAAGAACAATTACACTTCAATGGTTAAAGAAATCGAAGATTTATGAAAGAAGAAACACTCAAAGACTATTGTAAAAAGTGGTCGATTGATACGATAGTAGCAAACATAGCGCAGGCTGGTATGATGTATATGGCTCAAGGGGATTTATCAGAACTGAAAGAAACCAGAAGAATCCTCAAGAACGAGATAAACCGTCGTATAAGAGAAGCTAAAAAACGAGTATGAAAAAAATCTTCAACCCGAAGTGCCGTCTCTGTTGGGATAAGGGATATTCGACGGAATATGTCGGTTCCTCCTACGCGATGCCTGATTTCCACGGAGATAAGGAGTATAAGGTAGCGGATGAAGGAATCGTCAAACACTATTGCACCTGCGAGAAAGGTCGCGAGATGAACCCGAACAGAAATTCACTTGAATCAATACGAGAAGATATATATTTCAGCAGAGTATCAGCAGAAGATGTTATAACCACAGCATCTGAGGCTATTTTTGATAGGAAAAGAGACGATGATTTGAAGAGTAAAGGAGTCACAACCAGCGAATACCTTACCGACGAAGAGTACGAAAGGATGAAGAAGGATGTTGAGAATCATATTACCGGCGCCGGTAAAAAGATGTCAAACCCGTCTAAGTTGGATGAGCTTATCAGTAAAGTTCGAGAAGAATACCAATTATCGCATGGAATAACGAATCCTGATTTTATCGAATACGCGATGAGACTCGCAGTTCAGAAGCACGCGGAGGCGGTGATACCAGAGAAGCCATCCAACTTTTTCCTTTCGTGTAAGGGTACACTCGACAAGATTAACCAAGCATCTGATAAATGGAGAGGAGTAAAATAATATGAAACACCCAAAACATATACCAACAATAACGTTTAAGGCGATACCGCATAAAGAGCATCGCTATGAGACCGTCGGTGATTATTTTAAGTGTCAAGAGAACGGAATGCAATTTAGGGTTTCTAAGATGAATGAAGATTATGAATTCCTCGTCCTGTTGCATGAGTTCATAGAGTGGTTTTTAGTAAATAAGGCAGGAATAAAGGTAAAAGATATAGATACATTTGATATTAATTTTGAGAAAGAGCGTGAAAAAGGACTTCACTCTGAAGACGAGGAGCCTGGAGACCATAAAGACGCACCTTATAGAAAACAGCACAAGTTTGCTACTAGGATTGAGAGGATTGTAGCTAAGGAATTAGGAGTAGATTGGGATGAGTACAATGATTGTATAAATAATTTATAATTATGAAAACTATTTATGAAAGTAACAATAACTAATGTTCTATTCAATGAATCGATTATTAATGTATCCGGAAAAATTAGTTACAAGATAAACGGTTCATTCGATTGTGATGTAAACGGAAAGATTAAAAACACTTGACATAAAACAAATAGTATTCTATAATAGAGTAAGATTTCTCTATTTAGGCGACTATTGATTTATCAAGTCGAAGGTGGCAGAGCGTAGACTCACTTCATGAGCCGCCTTAATAGCAAAATTATATGAAAAAAGAATCAATTAAAGCAAAGCAGAAGAGATATAACGATCTATTCAAAAGGATTCAAGATGATCTTCTGGCTAATGGCGCCACGTTTATAGCTATCCCAGACCCGACAACAGGAAACATGAGAGTTGTTATGGTTGAACAAGAAGAGGCGACTAAATACTTCAACGAAGTTGAGAAGCAAGTTCAGAAACAAGTCGAAGAGCAAATGAAGTCATTTAAAGGAGAAGGAGATAAGATAAGTAAAAAAAAGAAGAAGTCAAAATAGGGCAAATTTTTATTTCTTATATATATTCGATTCCCAGGTATAAAAATCTGGGAATTTTTTATAAAAAGTTTTAAGGAAAAAAGAAATTTTTCAGTTTATTTCCAAAAACGACCGAAATTTTAGTTTTAAATTTTCCATTTCAAAAAGTGTTTTTCAAAAGCCTTTTCCTCTATGCTATACAATGAAATGGTGAAAGTGTCAAGTTTACGAATAACAAAAAACCGACCATGTACCGCGCATGATCGGCCTTTCGCTTTTCGGCTTTTACTCAATCACGCCTGCGGTGTGTCCGCATTGGTCACAGGTCTCAATATTATTGTGACTTGTAATACACGCATGATTGCATTCGCCCTTTTGCCTTTCGCCTTTTTCTATCTCTTTCCCGCATTCATCACATGCTAGGATCTCCGCCACGCTTTTGTGGCATCCCATGCACCTGTGCGGGCGCGTCCATTCTTCAGAAAGGAACCGCTCCGACCTCCTCTTCACTCCGTCCGGGCCGATTCCGTGATAGTGTTCGGAATATCCGGACATTTTCACTCCTTCCGGAGTCGGTTCGAAGGTCAATGAGAGCAACACCGCCCCGCCCTCTCCCTTCACTTCGATATTCAGAAATTCATTCCCGCCCTGTCCCTTGCTTGCTCTTTCGCTCGTCGTGGTTGCGTATAATTTCATATGTATGCCTATGATACGAATGATTCTTTCTCTCTTTGTGGCAAAGAGACGACACGGCCATTTGATAGTCCCTGAATCGAAAGAGTCTTCCCGTTTTTATCCGTAAAAACCGGAAACCCACCAATGTATGACAACCTTTCAAACCTTGCGCCTATCCTGTAAAGGTAGCCACGGGCATCTTCAATCGTATCATATACGCATAGGATTTTAGCCGTCGTCTTTAGATTTTTGACAACTTGATAACACATCATATTTTGTAAAATTGCCGCCGTCGCGGTAAAACGAACGGAGGGAGCGGCGTTATAAAAGCCCCTTGGCTGTTCCGGTCCCTATATTCCCCGCCAATGTTCGACGGGGAAAAAGGAATCATGAAACTTTCATCTTACGCCCGCCCATTCCGACAAAACAACGTCATCATCAACAAAACAACGTCATCATCTTCGATATATTCCGCAAGCCCTTGCAATTCCGCGATTTCCGCATAACTGATACGCTCCGCGATGATTTCCCCGAGTAGGTATTCGAGGCGGGACTTAATATGTTCTTCGTTCATATTTTTTTGATGAAAATGAGTCTTTTCGCCTTCCATTCGCGTTGGAACTGTTCGGCCATATTCCGCGCTTCCATCACCGTCCGAGACTGGCAATAGTCGCCCGCTATTCCTGGACCGTCATTGTCGTCATCCTCGTCGTATACGTGCAGCCACAGATTGACGAATCCATCACCGCGCTTATACCTTGCAATCACTCTATCGTGTTTTGCGTTTTTCATAAAAAGAAGAAAAAATTTCAATTATAGCCAGCGATGGCGCCAATCCTTCACGCCGACCGCCGAAGCGATACTAGACGCGACATAATATCCCATGTCCATCCCACACCCGTCAACCTTTATTCCGTCAACACCTGAAAAAGGCTTTGGCAGTTTATAATCAAACACACGCGACACCGACCAATCAAGGAAAAAAGGCTCGTTATCGATGAAAACAATCACCGACAACCGGCGCGACATTCCCGAACGGGAAACGCTTCGAAGGATGGTGTATATCGTCACGCCTTCCGCGATATCCTTCCGCAACGTCTCCAATCCTTCCGCCTGTTCTTCTTTCGTGTACTTCATACTTATCGCGCCGTCTCACCCCGGCTATGCCATGGGGGACTGGCTATATATTGCCCGAATCCGTCGGGTGGCGGTGTATCCCGTGACACTTGTCGGCCCCGTGTATTGCCGAATCGCACGGCACGCGGGACCTGGTAGCGTCAAGCGATCATAATGCCCGCATTGCCTCCTTTTTTACCTTCCATGCCGCGGGAAGCCGTGAAGCATACCAATCAAGCGCACGGCGTCTCCTCGCCTCTCGTGACGCCTCAATAGTAGCCCGCAACTATCACCCGTACCAACTGAACCGGCGCGCCGTATCATATAGTATGGTATACCGTCCCATATTTCCTATATTCTCGAACGTACCAGCCCCCCTACATATCGAATCAATGGAACTGGGTAAATATTGTATTGATAGCCCGTCCGATTGATTGATATATACAGTATATATCATCTATCGATACATGTCAATAGACAACCAATGAGAATCATGACATAATAACAAACAACACAAAAAATCGTTTAATAAACACCAACTTGCAAAAAAACAAAAAAGGGTATATACTACTTGTGACACAGTGTGAAATGAGAAATTAAACTAGACAAAGACATGCAAACGTGTTATGAGTGCAAACGGAAAGACGGATAGATTGACGCCAAAGCAAGAGCTATTCATCAAGCTCTACAATTCGCACACGTCTCCAACGTTCGGGAATGCGAGGCAAAGCGCGCTAAAGGCCGGATATAGTGCCGAATACGCAGACAAGATAACAACCGTAGAGCCTGAATGGTTATCCGATAATGTCCGAAGAAGAAAGAAAATGCTTAGAAAAGCGGAAGAAAGGCTTGATGAGCTTGTCGTTTGTGCAGACTTGCGCGTATCTGCGCAGGTCTCTCAATTCATCGCTAAGACGCTCGGCAAGAACGAAGGATATAGCGAAAGGCATGAGTTATCAGGCGCTAATGGTGCCCCACTGATAGCGTCCACTGTTCCGGACGATGAGTTCGATCGGCTTGTCGATGGATACGTACACCGCAAAGCTGTCAAAGTGTTA